>Ga0172380_10001305_pt1 | contig 43114 bp, 27 predicted proteins | sample Leawe162metaG_FD_119747 | JGI IMG/M metagenome (GOLD analysis project Ga0172380, IMG submission 119747) | Leachate microbial communities from a municipal landfill in Southern Ontario, Canada - Leachate well 162 metaG | ecosystem: Engineered > Solid waste > Landfill > Unclassified | place...
ATAAATCCGACGGCTCCGTTTCAATTGAAGCAGATTGTTTCGAGAAAGAATTATTAGATGCAGATGATTTAGAACTTGATAATTCTTTACTGAAAACGAGCAAAGCTTCGAGTGATATTTTAGAAATACTTTCTGTACTTAACAAAGAGTTGAGTTATGAACATATCTCGGAACTCTTAAGAGTAAGTATTGATGAAGTTCGCGCAAATATTAGAGCGCTAACTCAAGTCAACTTAATTAAGGATAACTCTCTTGATGAGAAGTGTAAATTATCATCAGAGCGAATTAGGTTAGCTGTCGAGGCAAGAACATCCTTTCCGAATTCTTTTTACGTAAAAATTGCATATTGGATGATGAAGCATCAAACCGATTTTAATTCTTTCGACATCGCTGAACAATTTGAGAAAGGTGGTGATATAAAGTCCAGTTATCAATACTATTTTTTAGAGTACACAAGAGCTTTCTCTAATTCAGCGTTCAATTATGCTATTCGGATTCTAGAGCATACAGTCACATTGGATATTCCTTTCGACAAGCAAGTCATAATTAAGCATGAACTGTGTAAGACATACTTCAAAATCGGAAAGGCAAAAAAATGTATCTCAGTAATTGAATCACTGTTAGCTTCTGAAATTAATCATGATCTGCGCAAAGAATTATTAATTCTGAAAGGTGAAAATGAAATAGCTCAAGCGAGATATCAAGCTGCTATTAATATTTTTCAACAACTTTTAGATGATGGTTTAAGTCCAAGTCAGAAAAACAAAGTGTTGGTATCAACGGCAGATGCTAATCTTTATCTAAGCAATTATTCAAGTACACTAGATATTTGCAAGGCGTTATTAAATAACGAAAAGTTGGAATTAGATGATAAGGGTAAAGTCTATAATCTATTAGCTCTAATTTGCATTTACAGAGATCGCAATTTTGAAGAAGCCATATCTAATCTTAAATTGGCCATAAAACTCTTTGAAGCATCTAATCAAATTGATAGAGTTTCTGGAATGAAGATCAACTTAGGGGGTATTTACGCTATGCAGGCAGATTATGAAAACGCCAAATTGAATTGGAATGAAGCGCTGCTGCTTAATCAATCGGTTGGAAACTTAGAGCAGGAAGCAAAACTTTTACTTAACTATGGAGTATTGTCTTTCGATTTGTGTGAATATGAAACAGCTAAAGAACAATACATGAAATCGCTTGCTGTTTTTGAAAGCGTAGGTGATTTAAATAGCATCGGATTAACCTACCTAAATTTGGGTGAGGTTAATTCTGCTCTAGGGCAATTTGAAAATGCCGAAATGTGTTTTTTAAAATCCGATAACATTTTCAGAGAAATTGGAAGCTTTTCTGAGCTAGCAGAAACGCTTTTTGCCTCATGCAAATATTATTTTTTAGTTGGAAACTTTGCATCATTATCTACTGTTCTAAAACAGTACTCAAAGCTATTAAATGATAAATTGATTTCTTCTTCTGCCATGAACAACAGAGACTTATTGAATGGATTGATTTGTGTGTTGGAGAAAAAATTTGAAAAGGCTGAGCAATTGCTAAGCACATCTATTACAGGATTTTCTGTGAGCAGCGAGCGTGAAGATCAGATTAATTATCACTTTACATTTTTTGCATTAATTAGCTGCCTTATTATGCAAGGCAAACTAATAGAAGCAAAATCCCGCTTGGATAGTTGTATAATATCTCAGGCGGTACCGCAAAAAAATATTTATGAAGCTGAAAAGGAATTATACTTGGGATTAATTGCGTATAAGTCACAACAAGATGATCCAACTTTGCATTTATCCAATTGCATCTCACTATTGGCGGATTACCCTTTGAACTTAACTTGCGCAAAAGCATTTTACATAGAATCACTGCACTATAAGAAACGTGGGAATATCTATAAAGCGAATAAACTTGCTAAGATTTCGGACTCTGTTATTGAGCAACTTTCCTTTTCTTTCCCGGATGAAGCCGCGCAGATAAGTTTTAAGATGCATATCAAAATAATCCTTGAAAATTTTTACAGTTAGAAATCCGTTAGTATGATTTAGTTAAATATAAATTTTCATTTACAGCGTGTTACAAAGGAAACGACATGAAGCTTTCTGAATTCCTAAGAGATTTGGATTTATCAGATGATGATCAGCAAGGTTCATCAAAATTACAAGTCATTCTGAAAATTCTAAAAAAGATTAACAGTTCATTAGTGCTGGAAGAAGTACTCGAACTCGTTCTTAAACATGCAATTAAGCTAACAATGTGCGAGCGTGGTTTTATTGTGTTAAAAACCGAGATGGGAGAATTGGAAAATGTTTTGAGCCTTAATTCAGAAGGACAAAGACTCTCCGTAGATCTGTTCAACATATCAAGAAGTGTAGTAAACGATGTTTTCAAAATAGGTCAATCCAGATTTATCGAATCTGCACTGAACACTCCCGCTAAAGCATCTGAAAGCATCACTAATCTCGAATTGCAGACAATTATGTGCGCTCCTCTGCAGACTGAGGGAGAAACGATTGGAGTTATATATGTTGATAGCCGGACTCTTAATAAAATTGATTCGAAAGAAATAACCGAAACATTTGAGGTTCTTGCTTCTCAAGCCGGTATTGCCATCAACAATGCTTTAATGCATGGGCGTCAGTACAAGGCAAACGAAGAATTAAAGCGTGCTTACAGTGAACTCGAAATTGCCAAACGGGAAACCGAAAAACTTGATCAGCTAAAGAATCATTTTCTTTCACAGATGTCACACGAAATCAGAACACCGTTTAATATTATTCAAAGCAGCCTTTTTTTATTGAAGTCTATGATTTCAACTTCCGAGAATCCTGAAGTGAAAGAAGTTTTTGGAATGTTGGAAGATGGAAGCAACAGAATGATACGAACTGTTGACAGAATAATGGAAATGGCAAAAATAAGATCGGGTTATTACGAAATATTCAAAGAGAAGATACAGCTAAGTGAAGAAATACTTCAAGATGTTGTTTCAAAATTTGAAAGTGTTGCCAAAGTGAAAGGAATCTATCTGCTGTTTCAAAAAGCTACCGAAATAGATTCAATTGAATGTGACAGATTCATGGTTTACCAGATTTTTCAAGAAATAATCGATAATGCGATAAAATTCACAGAGAAAGGAGCCGTTAGAGTAAAGCAATTTTGTGATGCAAAGGGTAAACTCTGCGTAAGTATTCAAGATACTGGAATTGGAATTGATCCAGTATATTTAGATAATCTTTTCCAAAACTTCTCTCAAGAGGATTATGGCCTTACAAGAAAATATGAAGGAAATGGCTTAGCACTTGCCTTAGTAAAAAAATATGCGGAATTAAATAATATCACAATTTTTGTGGAGAGTGAAAAATACAGAGGAAGTACATTTACTATTACTTTTAATAAGAAACAGTAGTTGTGCATGGGATGAATTTCCCTTTGTAAACATTGGGGGTTTTGTGGCTTATTTTCTTTTAACACCAAGTCGCAAACTTGCCCGATGTGTAGAACATAGTTTTACAGACGGGGACATTAAGAGATCACAAAGTGACTAACTTCTATGAGGAAGGAATATTAGAATAATTAACGAAATATATTAGACTCGCTGCCATTCATTTTCCGCACAGCGTTATGAACGATGAAAAATATCCAGGTTATTACCATAGTGGGAAAAAGAGCAACCCACCATGCATTGCTTAAACTTGCAAACCCTTGTTGTATCATTCCTCCTAATGAAGGATGAGAGTAATTACCTGTAATCCCCAAAAAACTGAGCGATGATTCCGCAACTAAAATATACGCGAATTGGAAAACTAGGTTAACACTAATTGAGGGAAGTAATAATGGGAGGTATTCTTTAGTTAATAGGTTTGATAAACTCATCCCGATCATTTTTGCAGTAACAATATGATCTTTTGCTTTAAGTTTTAGGACTTCGCTTCTCACAACCTTGAATAAACTCATCCAACCGGCAAAACCCAAAATTATTATAACTGTTGTTACCGAATCACCTAAAAAAGCTACACTAAGTATTACTAGAAAAATAAAAGGTATTGCCAAGAACATTTCCACAATTCGATTAAGCACAACATCTGTATATCTTCCAAAATATCCAGAAACAAAACCAAGGACTATTCCAAGTATACCCGAGATTACAATCGCAAAAAAACTTATCATTAGCGAATATCTAGTCGCATAAATAATTCTAGATAGTATATCCCGCCCATATTCATCCGTTCCTAAAACAAATGTTATTTGTGCTGACGTAATTTCACCGGACTTTACATTTTCGATCGGTTCGTCAGCTAAATAATAATCAGAAGAAACGAACTCTCTGAATAGCAAGTTTTCATATTTATGAAAAGTATCGAGCTTATTATTTCCATATTCGGGATTAACTTTTTCAACTAGCTGCTGTGTTGAAAACGGAGTTAATCTTTTAGCTTGTGGTAAGTTGAATTGTAGATTATCATCATACGGTGCAAGCAATGGAGCAAACAGAAAAAGCAATATGAGTAGAATAACCATCAACGCACTCCCCGAGCATTTTTTGCTTAACCAAAATATTTTTCTTCGGAGGATTAAGATTAGAAACAACAAAGTTGGCAAGATTAATAGCGAAGTAAATTGGTCGACAATTTTTTCTTTAATTAAACTCAGGGCACTACTGTAATCACTAAAAAGTAAACTAAAAAAAATAAACAGCATTTTAACTGAAATCAGAACTTCATTGAAACGGACTATTGCTATCAAAAGTAAACAACAAACTATAGCTTGCCATATTTTAATTTTCTTAGTCACTAATGTTAATACTCTGACTTAGTTGTATGTCTCTTTTAATTTTATACAAATCGGCAATAAAATTGACCAATAGAACAAAAAACCCGGTAAGTAAAACACATCCAACAACCAGCGGATAATCCCGCGTTATAATTGCTGTTACAGTTAGCCTTCCTAAACCTGGCAAGCCAAATAGTGATTCGGTAATAATTGCCCCACCCAACAGTATCCCCAGTTCGGTTCCAAGAATTGAAATCAAAGGATTTATAGAGTTTGGGAGAACATGCTTTTTAAAAATGATTTCATTTTCAAATCCGTTGGCAAACAAGAACTTGACAAATGTTTGCTTTTCGGTAGCCACAACATTTTCTCTGATATAGTTGTAATAAATTATTATTCCCGGAAGTGAAAGGGTAATTATTGGTAATGTGAAGTGCTTTACTAAATCAAAAGTTTTTTGCAAATAATTTAACTGATCAAAATTTGTTGAAACAACATCGGCAATAGGAAACATCTTCAATACAATGGAAAATATAAAGATTAATCCAATGCCGACCACCATTGGCGGTAACGCATACATAATTAATGAAATTTTGTTTAACGCTCTTTCAAGCCACTTTCCTCTGTGCTGATGTAGATATTGTACCAGTCCAACTGAAACAGCTATTTGTAAGACAAAACTTATAATTGCCAGAAATAGGGTGAGTGGTGCTTTTTCTAAAATTATAGATTGTACTGGCTCTCTGTACGTATATGAAACTCCCAAATTGCCATGGGCAATGTTTACCAAAAATCTTAGATACTGTTCACCTACTGATTTATCAAGACCGTAATTGTTTTTAACTGTTTCGTGCAATTGCGGGTTGAATTGCGGAGACAAATATTTCAATGTTGGGTCGCCCGGCGATAAGCGCACAAGAATAAAAACAACACTTATCAGAAGAAATATCGTTAACAGATAAGTAGAAAATGTAGAAACAGCCCTTACCAATTTTCGATTTGGCATTAATTTATCTTCCATTCCCAACACTTTTGAATTGTAGCTAAAGGAGAAACCTTTACATTTTGCAAACGTGAATTGATTGCGACCGAATTATTAATCCAATATAAAAAGATCACGGGCTGATCATCAGAAATATTTTTTTGAAGTTCTCTGATTAAATCTCCCCGGTTATTACCCAACAGCCGCATATCCAGTTTATCTAGTATTCTGTCAACCTCAGCATTTTTATAAGAAGAAATATTTCCTTGCGCAATATTAGGATCTGAATGCCAGTAAGGTTTTAGATTGAGCGGAACTGGAACACTCCAGCCGGCAAGCCATGCCTCAAGTTCTTTGTTAAACATTTTTTCAAAAAAAACTGCGGGTTCAAGAGCTTGCAGCTTAACACCTATTCCAACAGCTTTTAGATTATTCTGAATTCTTATAGCCGCATACTCTCGGAAAGTATTATTTGTCGGGAAGCTAAGTGTGAACGAAAATGGAATTCCTTTTTTTTCTATTTGTCCATCGTTATTGGAATCAGCCCAGCCTTCTGAATCAAGAATAGCCTTTGCCTCTTCAATGTTATATGGAATTGGAACCGAGTTTGTATTGAGTGAAGTAAATATTGGCGAAACCGGATTTGCCATTAATTCACCATTACCAAGCAGATATTCTTTTATAATTGACTCTCGGTTTATCGATTTCGCAATAGCCATTCTGATTCTTTGCGAATCAAATAATCCATCAGCTTTCTTTTTTGCAACTTTGTCAAAGTTTACTTTCAATCCAAGGTAATCGTACTCTCTTCCTTTTCGTTGCTTAATCAAAAACATATTAAGATTATTTAATTCTTGTAGATCTTCGGGCTTAATATATTCTGTAATATCTATATCGCCATTTTTAAGTTGGAATATTCTGGAAGTATAATCTGGCACAATTTTAAAGACCAGTTCTTCAATCTGATCTGATTTACTTAAAATTGATGTAGAAGTTGCAGAAAGTTTTACATTCTGACTTTTGTTAAATTCCTTCACCTTATATGGGCCGGTGCCACCGCCTATTTTTATTTTGTCAGTTGCAGCAAGTTCTGTTCTATCATATTTTTCAAACAAATATTTAGGCAAAATCGGAAGATCAAAATCATAATATGTTACATTTCTGTTAGGTAGAAAATTAATCTTAAGTTTATGAGGATTGATTACCTCAAATGTTTTTGCCAGATTAACACTTAAATCTTTGTTTAGATAATAATTATAAAAAGTACCATAGAATCTGCTTTCTACTTTTTTATCAGAGTAAAGGTCAAAGCTGAATATTATATCATCAACAGTAAACTCGCTACCGTTTTCCCATGTTACTTCATTCTTCAGAGTAATTACAACTGATGACGAATCATTTCCCCACTCAATTTTACTCGCCAAAACCGGGAATGAAATCGGCTCCCCCTTTTCACTATTCCAGTCATGTCCGACTAAACTCAAAAATATTAATTCCGAAATATTAGCCTCTGCTTCGCTCATAGTGTAGAGCGGATTAAGTGTTTGGATATCACTTTCCAGCCCTACAACAACTTGATTTGCTTTTTCATTTTTTGAGCATGAAACAAAAATTAATAAAAGAAGGACCGGTAAAAATCTTTGTAATTTTATTTGGATAAGTTTCATAAATTGCCTGAGGTAACTTCATTATTAAACGGTACTACTTATTGAGAATTATAATTTAATATAATGAATACATGCTAAAATCAACAGTATAGAAACAACCGGAAAAATGCTGATGCTAAGTGTTAACATCCAATCAATTACTCGAAAAAGTGAAGTTCAGAATTCAGTTATTCTGAATAATATAATATTTGAATTGAAGCCGAAAGAGATTCTTGCTATCATAGGGGCAAACGGTGTAGGTAAAACTACACTTTTGAATTCCCTTTTACTTCTTGATAGGAATAGCATTTCTGTCCAAGGAAGCATTAATCTTTTTGGAACACAACTACTTGGAGCTAGCGAAGCAGAGTTGACAAGTACTCGGAAAAATCATGTAAAATATATTTTTCAAGATGCGGCAAATTGTTTCGATCCGTTAAGGAAATTGAAATATTATTTTAATGAAGTGTCTCAAAAAGATGAGTTGGATTCTTATCTTAATTACTTTCTACTACCGACCTCGGATGATATATTAAAAAAATTCCCGAGTCAACTCAGTGTTGGCTCCGCTCAGCGAATTGCAATTATTTGGGGATTGCTTGCAAAAACTCCCCTACTTTTGCTCGACGAACCGACTTCGGCGCTAGATGCACCGCTTATAAATTTGCTGAGCCATAAACTTAAGATTTGGTGTAAAGAAAATAATTCATCAATTATTCTCGTTACTCAAAACATCCAGTTTGCTGTTCACACTGCAAGTTCTGTTGCTATACTTACACATTGTGGATTAAATTTTGATTTTTCTAAACAAGTAATACCTATTGAACAACAGCTAATGCAACAGAACATTCAATGAAACCAATAATCGAAATAGAAAAAGTTACTTTTTCATATCCTCGTTTTACAAACAAAAGCTCACAAAATGTAATTCTTAACAATATTTCGGTGGAGATATTCGACAGCGAAATATTTTGTATTGTAGGAGAAAGCGGCTCTGGCAAGACAACACTTGCAAAACTTATAGCTAAGCTTCATAAACCATCAAATGGAACAATTAAATACAAAGCAGAACTAATAAATTCCAAAAATTCTGTACAAATACTATTTCAAAATTCGGACGAGCTTCTGAATCCCAGAAGAAAAGTTTTAGATGTACTCCGAGATGTAAAAACAAGTGATCACTTCTTCAAGACAACTTTGAATGAATTAAATATTTCGGAGAACTTACTTGATAAGCAATGTAGTGTTATTAGTGGTGGAGAAAGACAACGCGTAGCATTGGCAAGAATTCTTCTTACTCAACCAAAAATCTTAATACTCGACGAACCATTTTCAGCTCAAGATTATGAGTCCAAGGAAAATTTCAAAACATTTTTAGATTACAAAAATTTACATAGCGATATGACATTAATTGTCATTACACACGATATCGCATTAATTAAAGATTTTGCCGACAGAATTATTGTTTTATTCGGTGGTGCAATTGTTGAGCTAGCAGAAATGAAGGAGTTTTTAAAATTTCCAAAGCATCCATATTCAAATTATTTGTTGGACGCAGCAAAATTGGACTTGAAAATTAAAACCGATTATTCCTTTCCTGGAAATAGTGAAACTAGGTGCCCCTATTACACTAGATGCGACAGACGGGAAGAAGTTTGCAATATTGAAGTAGTCCTAAAGGAATCAAAAAATGGTTTTGTTTTTTGCAACAGACCTTATACAGAAGCAAAATAGGATTTAGATTGTTAGGCTGGAAAGATGGGATTCAATTTCGACACTTAGGGATTTGGAATTATTTTTATTATAGTATTTGTAAGCTGATAATAAATGAGTAAATGCACGAGATCTATCGCCTCTGGTTTTATAAAGAATACCAAGCTCGTAATTTGTTTCGGCCGCATTTAGATCTTGATTGAGTTCGTTGTTGAGTCTTAAACTAGTCAACAGATACGTTTCAGCGGCAGAATAATTTTCTTTTCTACTTGAGATAATGCCAAGAATTTTGTGAATATCTGCAATTGACAATTTATCATTCAACTGATAGCTTAAAGTCATAGCTTCATGTGCCGTTTTAAAAGAGTCTTCAATTGCATTCTGTTCTAAGAAAATCGCTGCTTTATTTATTAATGACAAATTCAATATCGGTTTATAGCCTTTGTCTTTAGCTATATCAATACATTCGTTATAAATACCTAAAGCTTTGGTAAAATGATTCTGCTGCTGGTAAATCATTCCAATATTCTGAAGAACTTCGGCTTTCCTACGCAAATCTCCGTGAGTTTCAAATTTAGTCCTAGCCTTTTCATAATAATCTAGGGCTTTCTGAAAATTCCCCTCAATGTAGGAGATAATACCAAAATGAACTTCCACCATAGCAGTAAGTTGAGTATCATTACTCTGGTTCAGATAATTTAAGCAATTATCTAGACGAACCCTCCCGGCCTTTAGATCTCCCTTTTCTACATACATGGAACCCATCAAGAATTCACACTTAGCTAGGCCTGCAATAAAATTATTTCTTTCAAAAATTTCTATTGATAGCTTAATAGAACTAACCGCATCTTTCCAAATTGCCTGTTTCATGTAAAACTCTGCTGTTAGCAAAAGTCCTTGAGCCTTGAGCAACTCAAATTCCTTTTTCGAATTACAAAGTGTAAGTACAGTGGAAGCTAGTTCATATGAGAGATTGTTCTCCCCTTGTGTTAGAATAAGTTTACTAAATTGTAATAGAAATTCGATATACTTTTCTTCTGAAAGTTCTTTAGAGATGTGAGTTATTATTGTGTCTGCAAATAAGCGTACCTTTTCCGATTGGAGATTCTCATTGAATATTCTACTGTATAGCTCATTTGTGGACACAATCTCGGAAGAATTTGGATAGACTGTTTCCATCATGGTTTTAAAGTAGCTGTTGCTTTGCTCAGAAGTAAGACACTCTGAAATCAAGGAATTGAGGTCTTTTACAAAATTATTTTTTTCAAGCATAATTCCTTCAGTATTAATCCTGATTTAACTTTTGCAACAACTTACTTATCTGCTCTACTAATTCATCAATTGCGATTATCTAACAAATCCAAATCTAGAGAAGTGATCAATTTCCGCACCGCGTACAGTAAGTTTTCCATCTTCAACATCTGCATCAATGCTTTTATACTTTACTGGATAGATATTGCCATCTGACCCTAAATATGCAAAAGTTATAGTCGATAAATCGATACCATTAAGCATTAGCCCTTCATATTCAAGATCAAGAATCAGTGATTTAGAAAAACTTGTACCACTTGGACCAAAGGTTACTGAGGTAGAACCCTTATCAACAGACATTGATATTACTTTTAAGCCTGAAAATGAATTTCGCGGAATATCTAATGTACCATGAACTTCAACTTTCCCACTTGTCGCAATCCCTAAATTACCTTCTACCTCCAATTCACCACCCCTTTTACCACTAATCAATGCTGCATCAGTCAAATCATCCATAACGTTACTACCGGTTTGCTTCATACTGGGCAAGCCTAAAAAACCGGACTCTAGAGCTAGCGGTTGAGTTATGTTTGTACTTGTTTTGTCATGAATAGGATTGACTAGATTTTCGGTATTCTGACATCCTGTAATGAGTAGCCCCATGAAGATCAAAACGAAGATAATTTTTTTCATATAAACTCCAGATAAATTTGTTCTTATTACATTTCGAATTTTCTATGCATAAAATAATAAGCAATCTCGTCTTTATAATCAATCGGATAGAAACGCTTAATTTTTTAGACTATAAGAAGAGAATGATAAACATGGGAGACCAGCCGATTGTCTCCCGTTGGAAAGTTTCCAGCCTATTATTCCTCCTTACATATTAAACGCCCTCTTACCTTGAAAATTCTTTTTTTACTCTCTTAATCCTACTCAACATAAAAAATGACAGAAAAAGAATTAATCCAGTTGAGAAGAAGATACCAATTGACAAGTAAACAATTTCAGCTAGTTGCATTGTTATTCCGGATTATATCAGATATAAAAGTTGTTTTATATAAACAGATATATAGTATTTTGTTATATTCAGACATCATTGAATGAAAGATAGTAAATGATTGGGATTTGTCAAATAGAATTTTGAAACAAAGGCGATTTTTCTACTGAGAGTGAGATAGATCATACTCGGAATAAAAGTTTGGTTGTGCATTCGCTTTTGGGGATCACCGCTTCAGCCGAATACTATCCTTACCACAGTACTCTCTATTCTGAATTATTAACAAAACCAATTTGATTTTCTAAACGAATAAGGAGTATTTTTTCTTATGGAGAAAAATAATGAAGTTATGAATCAGCCAACCGAGCTACAAAAGCAAAACTTATTAACTAAAGTTCTAAGTAGCCCGGAATTTCATGATTCCAAAAGATACCAAGAGCTACTGCAATATCTAGTCGATAAATCGAAAAAAGTCGAGACCTTAAAAGAGACAGAAATTGCACATGAGGTTTTTGGCAAGGATTCAAAATTCGATCCTAATACCGACCCTCTGATCAGATCTTATATTAGCAACCTTAGAAAAAAACTTGAACATTATTATCTAACAACTACTGACGAAATTGAGTACAAAATTGAAATCCCAAAAGGGCATTATCTAGTAAAATATTCTCCGAATGAAAAGTATTCTCCGGTAAAACAAAATCATGTTCAATCAAAATATTTCTACATTGGTATTATTCTATTATTGGCGGCTATCTTTATCTGGAGAGAATTCGGAGGACAAGGTTATTCAGAGAGGGACGGTTCTTATGCCGAACATCCGGTTTGGAAAGAATTTTTACTAAACCACAGCCTTCCTACAATTATTGTTCTTGGTGATTATTTAGTACTTTCTGAAAAGGGGAAAATCGATGGTAGAACGTTTTTGCGTGTTCCACAAATTAATAGTGAAAAAGCCCTAAATGATTCAACAAAGTTAGTCCCCGGTAAGTATAGTAATTATGAGATTGCTGAAGTAACATTTGTAGGAGCTGGCGCCTCGATGGGATTACCCCAAGTATTGAATGTTTTTAATAACGCGAATAAAAATGTGATCGTGAAGTTATCTAACGAACTTACTTGGGCGGATTTTCAAAAGAATAATATTGTTTACTTGGGAACATTAAAATCGCTTTATAAACTGGATACACTTTTCTCAAGATCTAATATTAGATATAGCCTTGAACCAAATACGCTTAAATTGGTAGACGGCAAGAACAAAAGTCAAAAACAATTTACCTTAAATTGGCATGGGGGTAATTATGAAAAGAATTATAGCGTAATATTAAAGTTGATGATTTCGAATAAGAATTCTGTTTTGTTTCTTACCGGATTCAGTGAAGTAAGCGTAATGGATGCGATCAAATCAACTACTGAACAGAATTTCCTCTCCAGAATAAATTCCTTTTCTAAATCCGAAGTAACTCAAAACCCATTATCATTTGAAATGATTTCGGAAACTGAAGGTGTTAGGTACACTGTTTTCAAATCGAAAATCAAACACTTCTCACCAATCGGAAATTCAAGGAATTAAGATTAATCTTCTATTGTTAAATACGTGCCTTTGAAATCTTGATTTCTAATTTCTATTACGCCTTTTTCAAATGGAATGTGTTTGAAGACTATTTGAGCTCTACCATTTGCTAACTCGATTACAGAACTTCCGGAAGGGGTTCCCGTGTTATCTAAAAATCGGCCACCACTAAGCGCAGAGAAATAAACTCGACCATTAAAATCAATACAGTGATTGCCATTTTTATCCACTGCAAAGGCAGTTATTAGATAATTGCCGTTGTCCATTCTGCTTTTTTCAAGTATCAAATTTTCCGGTTTATCATTTTTCTTGGATGTAAAATTAATTTGCAAAATATCCTCTGCCGTAATTTTACCATCATCAATTCCAATAGCTTTTATTTGATTTGCGCCATTTAAAAAATCTACATGCCAGCTTAATCCACATGCTGGGAATTTTTTGGTATCTCTAATTTTCTTCCCTTGAGAAATCCCATTAATGAATAATTCCACCTCACTACAGTTACTAAAAACGTTCACTTCCTTCTTTTCGTTTGTTGCTCCGTATCTTTTATGCCATGTGTGCGATTCTATATAACAAAACTTTGGATTAGTAGTCCAGTAGCTTTTAAAAACATAATATGCGTCTTTGGGATTGTTATTCATGTCCAGTAATCCTTTCTGATTTACATACGGAATTGGATTTTCTGGACGAAGTGGAGTTGTAAAATCTCTAAATATCCATTGTGCAGAACCGGGGAACCAATCAAGATTTTCATTAACATATAGGTACCAATCAAACAAATCCACTATGTAGCTTTCGCTCCAATCGCCAATATTTGCAATACTGCTTGTTCTAATTTTATTAATAGGTTCATCGCCTCCGGAAGTTGTAACTTTTCCCTCACCATCAATTGGAGTTTCAGAATGTCGACCAACATGACTATCACCTCCATATTCGGCATGAAACAGTCTCTTATTAGTATCCCGCGCTTTGGTAATAGACTTCTCATAATTTTTATATACATCGGAATACCAGCCGGACCATATCGAAGGGGAATAAACATCAACAATATCTTGAGCTGCTGGGAATTTTCTTGTTGCTGTATATCTGTAGGGATCTATTTTTTTTGCCCGATTGTGAAGTGTAAAAGCAAAACTTTTTAGTGAATCTAGATTATCACCTCCGTAAAAATCCGGCAGCCAATCACTTTCATTTCCTATAGACCACAGAATAATTGAAGGATGATTATAATTTTGTTCTATCATTTCTTTGAAAATATTTTTTGTATTCTCTTGCCATTCTTTCGGTCCTACACCACCGCGACACCAAGGGTTTTCATCCCAAACTAACAAGCCAAGCTCGTCGCATGCGCGGTAAACTTCAAGTGCTTGCGGGTAATGAGCAAGGCGAACAAAATTAGCGCCCATTTCCTTAATCATTTTAATATCATTTCTGTGAATGCTATCTGGCAGTGCATTTCCGTAACCAGATAATTCCTCGTGGCGGTGTGTACCGCGAAGAAGTAATCGCTCTCCGTTCAGATAAAACGCACCATGTTCTTTGAATTCGAACCAGCGGTACCCAATGTTGTCGGATATTTTATCTATCACTTGGCCATCAACAGATAAAATCAACTCTATTGTATAGAGATAAGGAGAATCTGGAGACCAAAGAATCGGATTCTTTATTTGGGAAAATTCCAGATCAAATTTTGCAATTCCATGTTGGATTTCAACTTTTACATTTTTACTTGTAACAATCTTACCCGTCTTGTCTTTAATAACGGCATCTACTTTAGCATTTTTATTTTCGACAGTGTTGCAAACGGTAAATTGAATTTGTGTATTTGCGGATTTGGCAGAAACTTGCGGGGTTTGAACCAGTAACTTTTCGAAATGACTTTGCGGCAGAATATTTAGCCAAACATTTCTTGAAATACCTCCATATACTACAAAATCTGATTTTTGCGAAGGAACAATATTTGGGTCAAAAGAATTATCGGCTTTTACGTGAATTGTGTTTATCTCACCTTTTTTAATTTGATTTGTGATGTCTACATCAAAACCAACAAAGCCGCCAACATGCCCGCCAGCTTTGCTGCCATTAATAAAAACTTCACTCTGGTTATTTACTCCTTCAAAATGCAATTTATAAATAGTACTTGAAGATGTTGTGGGAATGAATATTTTTTTTTCATACCAGCTTATATTTCTCCGATACCCGGGGATCTGATCTAGGGCATCACTTTTATTCCATGTATGAGGAAGATTTATCTTTTTCCACTCTTTAGCTGATTGATACAAATTCTTAAATTCTTCAATTCCATCTTCAAGGTAAAACCAGTTATTATTTATAAGATAGATTTCTCTTCCGGTTCTATCTTTTATGAATTTTTCTTTATTAGATATATCCCATTTTTTATTTAAGCATTCTATAAAATAAAAATCGCCGGCCGGATATGATTCATTAATTCCCCAATTCTTTGCGTAATTGTAAACCGTGTGGAGAAGAATTCCCTCTTCAACTTTTCTTCTGCTATTTGTAAAAATGTAGTCCTTCGATAGTGATTCGGTGATTCGGTTTGCTAAGTCGAGATATTTTTGATAATCATTTTTAGAATCTGATAATTCGGAAAGAAGAAACATACCCGAAGCTGCAATTGCTGCTGCCGAAGCATCTCTCACAACAGAATCTGCTTTCAAGTCTAAATCCCAACGAGGAATATAATCGTCCGGCAGATTCTTAAGAAAGTAAGAAGCCATATTTTTTGAAATGTTGAAAAACCTCTCGTCTCCCGTGTATTTATAAGCGATTGCAAAACCATATATTCCCCAAGCCTCACCGCGAGCCCAGGTAGACTCATCAGAAAAACCTTGATGTGTTCTTTTCTTTACCACTTTACCGGTTTGAGGATCAAACTCTACAACATGATGCGATGAGTAATTGCTTCGCACATGTTCATTCATACAAACGATTGCATGCTTGTAAGCAATATCGTAAAGTGTATAATCGTCTGTTTCTTTTGCTGCCCAGAATAGAAGTTCCAGATTCATCATAGTGTCTATAATCATCAATCCTTCACGGTCAGGAGTACCAAGCTTTCCCCAAGCGCGCAAGAAATTTCCCTTGGTATTATATCTCTTAACTAAAGTATGAGCTGCTTCAATTGCAGCATCTTTATATTTTTTTTCTCCCGTATGTTGATAAGCTTTTACACAAGAGTTAAAGAAAATAAATCCAAGGTCGTGAGTGTTATCTAGCGTAGCATATTTAATAAGATTATCGGCATGCGTTAAAGCTCTTTTCTTAAATTCCTCGTTGCCAGTAATATCATACATATACCAAAGTTCACCGGAAGTAAATCCAGCGAACCAATTTGGCCTTTCACTAACCTTCCACTTACCATCTATAGTATATTCCGGAAATTTCCCGCTTATGATATTATCTTTCTTTATGAGTTGATCGCCAATTATTTTGTACAAATCTTGCCCGAAGGATTGACCCGCAATTAAAAGAAAAACAATTATGAGAATACTTCTTTTCATAAACGACCTACTCGTATTTGTGCTTGTTTAATAATTTCAATCTATCCAAAGGATAGGCTGGCGAATCGGATAATTTCTTATAATCTCTTCATTGTCCGGGTCAGAATTTAATGTCTTCCACAATTCAATAAACTTTTTCTCATTGTAAGCCAGCCCGCCAAACAAAAGTGCCGGCTGACGAACGGGATAGTATTCGAAAAACATAACGTCTTGCTTGTAAGGCCAACTTGGCTTTGCAGAGATGAATGGATACATAAACTCAATTGCTTTTCTTATAGTCATCCTATCCGACAAGCTGTAATTCCAAAGGTTCTCTTTTTCTGCTGAAAGAATTTGACATATAGTTGCCATAGCGTCAAGGTTAAACAACGAATAATTGTATGGCTTTGTTCTACTTAATTCTAACGGGAAGCTTCCATCTTGCGCCATTTGGTTGGGCAACAAAACTTCTTTGAACCGTTTTCTGCAAAATTCCATTTTTTCTTCATCGCCAACTAATTGCGAAAATGCAGCTACTTGCATTACCCAGCATGTACCATGATTATTCTTCGCGTTCATTTCATCAACGCCATATTTATGTGTAGTCAGCCAATCAAGAAAATCCTTGAACCACTTTTTAATTATAATCAGTTCACTTTGTTCTATAAGATTAGCTTCCCCTAGTATCTTAACTGAGCGAGCTACTTCAATCAAATGGATGGCGTCGATTATTCCTATACCTCTGCCGGTAAACTTTCCTTTGATTGCTTGTGCGTAGAGTAAATGCGGATTCATTCTTGTTTCCGGCTTGACAAACCAAGCAGTAAAATGTTCAATTGCCTTAACAGCAAACTTTTTTTGAAGGGTAATTTTATATGCGGCAGTTAATGCCGAGGTTTGAATGCTAAACCGTACCATTGCTTTTCTGTGCGCAACAAAATTATCCGGATTTGTCATACCATCTTTCTGAATGTAAGGGCCATCCGGATTTGCCGGATTGGGCCACCAATAATCTCCTTCGGAAAAGAAATCATGTTTGCCCCCGGCACTACGAGGCGAAGAGAATGAAGTTATTGTAACCGGTTCTTCTTTTAGATACTTTTCAGCTGCAGATATAACTCTTCCTCTTTCATGCTCTAATAAATCAAGCCCAATCAATTCGCTTTTATTGTCCTGAGGAAAGATTACATTTAGAGAAGAGATACACGCGAATGTCAACAAATAGAATGCTTTGGGTATATTCATTTTCTTCGACTTTTTTTGCCTCATTCCACATTCATTTTGAATAAATATGCCGAAACTCTCAAAAAAGTTCCGGCATCACTAATCACTTTATTTACTATACCAATATTTGTTGTTATTTAATCAAAACCATTTTCTTTGTTGAAACAAAACCATCTGCTTGTAGTTTGTAGAAATATACTCCAGAACTCAATTGCGAATTTGTAATACTAAATTGTGCATTGTGTGTCCCGGCTTGCTGAAATTCATCTACCAGCGTAGAGACTTCGTTTCCAAGAACATCATACACTTTCAAAGTAACAGCACCGGCAGCCGGCAATTGATAGCTGATTACTGTGCTAGGATTAAAAGGATTTGGATAGTTTTGACCAAGAGTATAACTAGAAGGAAGAGCTTCTTCTTTCTCAACATCAGTTCCACCGGCCAATGAATTTTCGGTAGTTCCACTAACACGAGCTAAAGCCAAATAGATAGTTTCGCCTTCTTTAATATTTATTGGTGAAGTCAAAAGATCTCCTCCTACTACAGTTGTATCACCGGGAGTTAATGTTACATAAGGATTTGTTTGCTGTACACCTGTCCATGTTGCCCTATTATCAATAGAGTAAGCAACACGTAAATTTATATTACCCGACTTAACTCCGTCATCCGCTCCATAAGCTACTGCAACTGAATCTAAAGTAACCGAAGTGCTCGCAGTTGAAATACCGCTTCTGGTATAAGAAACCTCATAATATCTTACTTCAGATACCTTATTGATTCCACCGGCAAACGTGCTGCTATTGTTTGCATTACCAGTTATGCATTTTACTGTTAATAAGTGGCCGGTTGCATTTCCTGGTGCCATTGATCCAATTACTACTTTACGAATACCACCATTATCGCCAACTGGGAAATCTCTTCTAACCGAGCCGCCGCCATTAGATAAACCGCGTCCTAATGTTCCGGCAACGTAACTGTTTTTGGAGGCACCAAGAAAATTTGGACCACTTGTTGAAAGGTATCCAAATATGCTTGTTCCAACAGTTTCAACTTTACCTGAAGTTAAAGTAAATACTGTAGCTCCTACCGATGAATTATTTGATGCATATAAATTTCCAGCTTTAAGAATAACTTTTGCTCCACCGGTTTTGTTTATTGTAATGCTATTAAATTCTTCTCCATATTTTCCGCTGGAAGAACTTGTGCTAGACACATATTTACTATTCTGCAAACTGATCTCGGAATTAGTTGTACCGGCAAATGTGGTTAGTACAGCGTTTGTTGTACCGGCAGAATTGGAGCCTCCTCTAAAATCAAGTGTTCCAGTTGCTTCAACAGTAAGGTTTCCCTTTAAAGTGAATAAATGTTCAATGGAACTATTTGCTTGGCCGGCGGGGTTTCTTGTAGTTGCTCTAAAAACACCTTTCTCTTTTACATTAACATCGCCGTTAACAGTAATTCCGGATACTGTGCCGTCAATCTGGAATTCCAATGAACCAACTATTGTTAAATTTTTACATTCAGCAGTAGTTGTGTTGAGTGTAACTTTATGTCCTGTTTCGATTGAAACATCATCAGTTGCTTTTGGTACGACACCCCCAACCCATGTAGCAACATCACTCCAGTTACCTGTTGCGGCGGATTGAATTTGGGCACTTGCCATTACCGGAATAAATAAAGCAACTAGAATGAATAGTTGAATACATTTTTTCATGTTAACCTCTCTTGTTGGTTTTTGTTACTTGTTTGTTTGTGCTATCGAGTATTAGTATCAAAAAAATATTATTTAAGTAATACAATTTTTCGAACCTCTGTACTTGTACCTAAATTGAAAACGCAGAAATAATTTCCGCTCGATAAATTATCTGCATTAATTAACGCGGTATGAACACCGGCACTCTTCTCTCCATGTTCTATAGTTTGCACTTTTCTTCCTATCGAATCATAGAGAACCACTTTAATATCTAACGGAGTATTTAACTCATAAGAAATTGTTGTACTGGAATTAAAAGGATTGGGATAGTTTGAGAATACTTTAAAGTCTTCTCCGCTTTTTCTACTTCCCATTCCTTCTCTAATGCTTGTCATACTATTCAAGCGCTCGTTTAACTGAGCTACATAAAGTGATTTTGGATTAATTCCGGAAAAGTTAGTTCCATCAATATATCCCTCCAGTTGATTGAAAGGCGCATATGGAGTTTTTCCAGAAATTAATTTAGCACTACAACCAATTGCATAGTTTTGAGCTGTCGGCGGTTTTTGAATTATGATATTTTTCCCTCCGTAAACAGTACAGTTCCAAGCTACAGAATGAACTGCCGCCCATCCATGACTTGTTCCATAATCTCCTCGGTTGTAGAAAGCGACTACATAACTAGTATTAGGAGAATTAAAAGTGAGATTATCAAACAACAGTCCTTGGCTCCACCATCTGTGTCCTTCGCTAGAGCTATATGTTTTGTCGCTAACATTATTATAGAAAACACAGCCGGAAACTGAAGCAGTACCATTAGAAACAAAATCGTGTCTGCCATAGCGTGCATAACTATTCTTAACAAGAATTAATTGAGAAGCCCGATACATGTTGAAGTTATATCTGCGCTCCCCGGTTATTATACTGATTGGATCAATCGCTTTGCAGTTATCTATTGTAATTCTTATGGCAGTGCTTGTCATTACACCGGATTGTCCAAAGTGAATCATAGTAGAATTCTTAATCCAAGCGTCTTCAATCTGAACCATTTCAATCGCATGCCAGGCATGAGCTTCATTTCCATTCGAATTAGTAGGCACATCATTAACCGGTATTTCGATATCAACACGTAAGTTCTCGATGCCAATATTGGTCATCAATCCGCTTCTGCTGTATTTGTATATGTATGATTGAGAAAGGCTTCTATCCAGCGTGTTGAAAACCGGCGCATCAATAGTAATTGTATCGCCGGAAATATTTTTGATAAAACGGTTGTAAGAAATTGTTAATCCGTCTGTTGTAGCCCATCCAGGATCGGTAGCCGTTCCGCCATAATCTACGGCCTTAAGCCACGCGGAAGTATTAGGATGAACAATTATTATGTTATCGCCAACTTTATAGTTGGAAATATTTTCTACACGAAATTTTTTATCTCCAACAAAGATTTTATCCGTTACAATATTTGTTTTAGTACCGGAGACTTGTGAATTCCACGAGTTATTGCTTCCTCCACCCGCAACCAACACAGTCCTTTGGGATGGTGTGTTTCCTTTAGCAAAGATTATTGTATTTGTAGCGGCGGCGTCGCCGTCACCTTCGCCACGCAAGACAATTCCACTTTTATTTATTCTTACTGTTCCGGTTACTTCATATTTTCCAGCTTTAAGCAAAAGCGCGCCTCTAATTCCATTTACTAATGACAATTTTGCAACTTCATCAATTGCGCTCTGTATGTGTAACATGTTATCTCCGGCAATTGCAGAAATTGTTTTTACAACCGGTACGGTTGGAATATCAACTTCTCCATTTCGATAACCGGCATAACTGAAATCCGGAATACGGTTTCCTTCACTATCAATCTTATAAACAAGCTTTCCTTTGGAATCAAACGAAACAATTTCGGACTGCCAACCAGTTTGGGCAGAAACGTATTGTACAGTCAATATCAAGCAATAGATTAGTATCGAGTTAAGTTTTTTCATCATTTAAGTAAAATCATTTTTTTAGTTTCGGAATAATTGCCCGCTTTGAATGTATAGAAATAGACACAGCTGCTAAATTGAGAATTGAAAATTGAGAATTGAGACTTATAACTTCCGGCTTGTTTATATTCATCTACTAGATTTGCCAATTCTCTGCCCAGCATATCATATACTTTCAGTGTAACATGAGCAGCATTCTTTATTTCATATTTAATTTCAGTAGTAGGATTAAAAGGATTTGGATAATTTTGTTCTAAGTGAAATTCAGCTGGTATGGTTTTGCCTTCACCATTTTCTATAGACGTTGCACGCAAATACTCCGGGCCAACTTCTTTTGGACCAACCGGTTTAATAGTGATCGGATCATTAGAAAATTCATCCGCGCCGATATCATTAACAATGCGAGTTTGACCATCGAAGTCTTTAGCAACAAAGTTGTAGTTAACGTTAGCCTTATCAATGGCCAAACTTCCGGCTTGCAAACGATAAATATTATCGCTCCCCTTTGCCAATTGAGGATTGAAATTATAGTTATCCGCCGGTAAGGTCATTCCAATAGACGCACCGCTGAAAACATTGCCGCTCCAAGTCATATTAATCGGGGTATCGGTAAAAGTAACAATAGGAGATTGTGTTGAATAAAAAATATTATTAGTAATTATGCAGTCAATTGGAGGTAACGATAATTCTGCGCTTTTTCCAGCTCCAATATTTAAAGACGATTTTGCATTTACTACAGTATTAAAAGCTACAACAGCTCGTTTCACTTGAAAGTATCTGTTAAGCGGAGAATTTGGAACGCCATTCATAAGTGTAATGCCGGCTTTATAACTTGTTCCGTAAGAATCCTCTATATAGTTATTTATTACTTTATGATCTTCCCCAATAATTCTAATTCCACCGGAATCAGTTTTCCTCCCGCAAAAGAAATAATTTCCTTCAACTGTACATCTATTACCATGTCTAAGAGTTAAAGTACCTTGGCAATTTTTAAAAGTGTTATAACGATAAATATTCCCGCAAGATTTGCTGGAAATTATTTCTGTTTCACCGTTGCACTCTTCAAAGTAATTAAACTCAACTGTGGTGAATGAATCGTACAACGACCAATCGCTTGTACCAATGCGGATTGTCTCTGCGCCATTTTCCGGGAACACCGGGCGGTATGCAAAATAGTTGCTATCAATCAAATGATAATTCGGTTTGTTGGATAGCCAAACTACAAGCGTAGTCCCAATGTGTGTTTTTCCTTTTAAATAACAATGATCAACTCTGTTATGCGTGCCGTAAAGAGAAACCCATTTATAATCTGTTTTAGTATTGGTGGGATTATAGTCAACAATACTTGTATTAGTTAATCGACTGTAATTACTTTCGATACCATTCGAAGTTCTAAACTCAACAACTGCCTGACTCGAAGCAGAATAACCATTCTTGAATACTAATCCGTCAACAACCAGATAATTTCCGGCAATCCTCAAATTGGATTTACCGCTAATAATTACTTCTCCCTTTTTTTCTGCTTTCAAAGTAATCGGGGAACTCGAATTACCATTATTTTGAAAATTAATTAATATGTTTTGCCAAATTCCGTTTTTCATTACAATTACATCACCCGGCTTGGACAATGAAATTGCTGAAGAAAGTTCCGCAGATGTAGTCACAAAGTATTCTTTTGCATTAGCAGAAATGGAAACTAAAATCACCAACAACAGTATTTTTTGTAATGTTTTAATCATGTTTTAGCCAGAAAGGTCCGGTATTTTTTTTATTCATTGGTAAATGAATTCTTTTGGCAACTCCCATTTCATCACAGCCAACCGTCTTAAGTTGATCTCTTTTTTGTCCATCTATATCTTCAACAATGAAATCATAATTACCGGCAGCTTTATTTTGTACTATAGCAGAGTTTTGTGGGATGAATAAGTCATGAATCTTTTTCATTTGCGGATCTTTTATTTCAATTCCGCCCGGATTTGCAATTCCAAGTTCAGAACCAAAGAATACATTTCCTTCCCACTTAAAATTCTGTGGTTCATCCACATTTTTAACAAGCTTTCCCTTTGTAGAATAGACAATGTTGTTTGCAATTGTACAGTTAATTGGCGGGAGACTTAATTCATCATTCTTTCCAATTCCTATCTCAATGCTATGACGGTTATTTACAAAAGTATTAAATGCAACAACAGCATTTTTTACTTGGAAGTATCTGTTAAGTGGCGAGTTCGGAACTCCATTCATAATCGAAAGCGCAGAAAAAGCATCTTCACCTTCTAAGTCTTGAAAATAGTTATTGTAGACTTTGTGCCCTTCGCCAATAATTCTAACTCCGCCGGTTCCCTTTACATTATTACCGAAGAAATAATTACCGTAAACATCGCAGTTGTTACCGTGGCGAAGTGTTAAAGCGCCCTGACACTCAACAAATGTGTTGTATCTATAAGTATTGTAAACTGATTTATTTGATATTATTTCACGTTCACCGCTACACTGCTCAAAGTAATTTTTCTCAACAACAGTGTAAGAAGGATACATCGACCAATCGCTGGTGCCGACTCTAATAATTTCTCCGCCATTATTCCCCAGATCCGGTCTGTAAGCAAAGTAATTCGAATCTATCAAATGATAATTTGGTTTATCCGAAAGCCAGACTACAAGTAAACATCCTTGATAAGCTTTGTTTCGGAAGTAACAATGATCTACTCTGTTATGCGTACCGTAAAGTGAAACCCATTTGTAATCAACTGTCTTATCAGGATGATTATAATTTTCAATTACTGTGTTAGTTAACCGAGAGTGATTGCTTTCTTTTTTTGTACCGTTTCGAAATTCTATCACCGCGCCTTTCTCAATATAGCCGCCTAGAAAATTCAGTCCATCTACAATCAAATAATCGCCGGCAATTTTTAAGGATGAATTGCCGTTTAGGATTACTTTACCGGAAATTTCCGCACAAAGTGTAATTGGTTTTTCTTTTGTTCCATCTGCATCAAATACAATTGCGGCATCCTTCCATTCTCCGTTAGCTAATATTACTCTATCACCCGGTTGAACCTTTTTCATTACAGACTTTATTTCGTCTGTATTACTCACTTTAAATTCTTCCGCTTTAAGAATGATGAGGGACAAAAATATTAGTGCTAGTGTTTTCTTCATTGAATGCCTTCTTATCTTGCATTAAAAGTAGTTTCTTCCCAGTCGTCCGTTCTAAATGGAGAAGCCGGAAGCATTCCGCTGTTGTACAAATTACAATCCGGATTATCAGCCCATGCATATCTTACACTTACCGGATTGTTTATTTCATCACTCCAAACCTTTATTTGAGTACCAACAATTTCTGCTTTGGCTTCAACAAACTTTTTATCTTCTCCACAAATCTTAAAACCGCGTAAAGGTTTTCCATCTTTAGTTATTAATCCATTTGCTGTGTGAGTAAATGAAATAATGAATTTGTCGTTTTCAATTTTGTGCGATTTATAAATTGGTCCGGAAAAAATAAATTCATCGCGATCGTAAACGTTATCAAGCGCAATTAATGCGAGACGCAAGCCCACATCGGTTTTATTTGTAGGATGAAGATTTGTCGCATCACCAATATCAATTGTTACAGCCATTCCGGTATTCGGAACTGCAAGAGTTAAAAGCTGAGCTTCACGTAATTCAGTCCAGCCGCTTTTAGAAGGTTCCGGTTCACGTTGAAAATTTGGAAGTTGAACATAGTAAAATGGAAAGTCGCCGGCTCTCCAAAGTTCTCTCCAATCATTAATCAGCGCTGGAAATAATTTTCTGTACTGATACGCGCGGGAGACATTCGCCTCTCCTTGATACCAAATCACTCCGCGAAACGAAAATGGCGCGAGTGGATATATCATTCCGTTATACAAACCACACGGCTGGTTGCGTGTGCCGGGGCCCTCCGGTTTATTTGGTTTTCTTGGTGGCGCCATTCCTTTCGCAATTGCATTAGCACTGTCTATTTTCCAAGCAGCAACCAGCTTCTCACCGTTTCTTTTAAACTCTTCCAGATCGGAAGGATAATTCTGCATCTTTTTTTCCCAACGGGCTAAGACTGGTTTAAAGTCTTCATCTGATTCCAAAGTGTTCTTTGGCATCCATGCTTCTGCCGGGGTGCCGCCCCAAGTTGATTGAATTATACCGATCGGAATATTCAATTCCGAAAAAAGCTTTTTACCGAAGAAGTAAGCTGCACCGGAAAAGTTAGCTATTGTTTTAGGTGAACAAACTTGCCATTCACCATCTACATCCTCTTGTGGTGTATCTGCTACTTTATGTTTAACAACAAACATTCTTATAGATGGAAAATCAGCTTTGGATATTTCTGCTTCTCCGCCACTACATTTTTTTAACTGGAATTCCATATTGGATTGTCCGGATGCAATCCAAACTTCGCCTATCAAAATATTCTTTAATACAATTTTGTTCTTCCCTTCAACAACCAATTCAAAAGGGCCACCGGCATTCATTGGTGGAAGTTCAGCCTTCCATTTACCGCTTTGATCAGCTTCTACATTAACCAAATGAGAATTGAAATTGATTTTTATTTTTTCTCCGGCATCAGCTTTTCCCCACAAGTAAACCGTTTTGTCCCTTTGCAAAACCATATTGCTTGTAAAAACATTTGCAAGTTTTGCATCAGCAAATAAATCTGTGGTACAGCTAAATACCAATAACAAGTAAAGCAGTTTTTTCATTTCTTCTCTTATTCTTAATTGGTCTTTAAATGCTTTACAAAAAATTCAACACTTTCATTTGTGGAAGATTTAACTTCTTCCGGATTCCGAACAGTACATTCAATTCCCAGCGCATCCATTTTCTCTTTGAGATACTTTCCAAAGTTTATGTGGTGAATTGCTTCACTTACATTATTTGGTGATTTGTAAACAGAATAAAACGCATACACAGGCGGATCATCCTTTGTTAAGTATGTTACCGGCGAGGCTTGCTTTACTAGCTCTTGAGCTTTAGATGTTTTCATTTCCTCACTACTAATTCCAAAGAAGCTTCCCTTCATAAAACTATGCTTCAAAGCCAATTCACCAACTAATTCTTTAATTACATTTGGATCGAGTGTTGTTTGTCCGCTAGTTATTCCAATGCAGCTCAAGCGTGATGACATTCTTAAGACCGGATCTTCATTTTGTGTATCAGCCCTATCATCGTGAAAGCCAATCCACAATGCGGAACAAGCACCGGCCGAACTACCTGAAGCACCGATTAATGCTGGGTTAATGTTTAACTCAGCTGCATTATAACGTGCATATTGTATTGCGCGAGAACAATCCAAATAATGTTGTGGAAAAACAACTTCCGGAGTAAGTCTATAATTAATAGACATTACAGAAATTCCTTTCTCTAGTAAACTCTTCACCATTTTATTCGGCACTTTTTCTTTATCACCGGATGTAAAGCCGCCGCCATGAATGTAAATTACCAATGGCGTTGATGTAAAACTTTCAGCTTTCCAGAAATCAAAAGTGTTTAATGCATGTTGGCCATATTTCTCGTCGGATAGATCGGGCTTTCGCAAATCCTGTCCGTAAACAAAAGTTACTGCCAACAAAAAAAATATGTATTTAAGCGATTTCAATTGCCGATAGATTCAATATTTAATCATTGATTTTTATTTTCTCAATGTTACCGCTGAAGAAATAAACTGAAGCCAAGCCAACCGGTACTAACAGCGCGCCCATTATAAAGAATGGAGCCCAGCTTACTTTTGTTAATTCGGGAACAAGCAGCATTGAAATTACAACTCCAAATGCGGCGGACATTCCGCCGAGTCCGGCTAGTGAGCCTACAGATTTTCCCGTTAGGAAATCACTTGGCAACGTTTGAATATTGTTTATTGATACCTGGAAGCCAAATAAAATTACTGCGATAAGTAAAACTGCTGTTAACGGTGTACTTGCATAAGCCGTTAATACTAAAGCGGGTAAACAAATTAGATTACCTATAAGTATTACAGTCTTTCTTGCTTTGTTAACTGTCCAACCTTTTTTGATTAGGTAGCCGGAAGCCCATCCGCCGCCAAGACTGCCTATGGCAGCACCAACAAACGGAACCCATGCGAAGTAGCCAATCTGTTTAATATCAAAATCGAATTTTTCGAAAAGATAAATTGGAAGCCAGCTGACAAACATCCACCAGATCGGGTCGAGAAAAAATCTGGAGACGATTACTGAGTAAGACTGTTTGTAACTTAACAGTTCTTTCCATTTCAAAATTCTTTCTGGTTTCGCATTGGTTGTATTTGCTTGTCCGCTAGTAATATAATTGCGCTCTTCATCACTCAACCACGGATGTGTCTTTGGCAAACCTTTATTTACTATAAGCCAAGGAATTAACCAGATTAAGCTGAATGTGGCAATAACAGGAAAAGTTGTTCGCCAGCCAAAGTTTGTATAAAGGAATGCAATGAGAAGTGGAGAAATAATTCCGCCAATTGCAGCGCCGGCGTTAAAAATTCCTTGTGCAAGTGCGCGTTCTTTTGCCGGATGCCATTCCGCATTGGATTTTGTTGCGCCCGGCCAGTTTCCAGCTTCTCCAAATCCAAGCGTAACACGCAAAGCACTAAAAGACATCAACGAATTTGATAAGCCGTGAAGTCCGGATGATAAAGACCAAACAACAATAGAGAAAACAAAACCGAGGCGAGTACCAATCTTATCATAAATCTTACCGGAAACACTTTGGCTAACCGCATAAGCCAGCATGAACACAACAACTATCCATTTATAATCGTCTTTAGAAAGTCCGAGGTCTTTTGAAATAGATGGCCACATAATTGCAAGAGCGTTTCGGTCTATATAATTGATTACTGTAACTAGCGCAATCAAACTGATGATCCACCAGCGCAAACCTTTTACTTGTTTCAAAATTTTCTCCGTTTACGTTTAAGGAAATTATTTCTTCACAAAATCTTCGCGATGTGGCGCAAAGACATCTATCAGCGAACTATCTTCAAGCGCTACAACACCATGTTCAACGTTCGATTCAAGAAAGTAAACATCTCCGGCTTTTTGTACTTTCTTTTCGCTACCGATTGTAACTTCAAAGGAGCCGCTTATTAAATATGAAACTTGCGAATGATAATGTTTGTGAATGTATCCAACAGAACCTTTCTTAAATTCTACCAGCACTAACATCAAATCCTTATTGTATCCTAAAATTTTTCTTCTAATGCCTTCGCCGACTGTTTCCCATTCATAATCGTTATTGTATATATACCCGCTCATTCCAAATTGATTTTCCATTTTCTCTCCTTTTAATTTTTCTTGCTCTTGATCTTGCCCTTGTTCTTAATCTTGTTCTATTCCTTTTCTTTATTCTTTACAAGCTTATAATTTCCGCTCCACTGGTATTTCTTTTCACCAACAGAAATAGAATGCTTTTCATCTGCTGAAGATTTTCCATTATTTAATAAAAGTGTCCAGTCAATTCCATTTTTACCTAAGATGCGAATGGCGCTTGCTTCATTGTTTGATGCCAATACTGTTACACTTTCAATCTGTCCGAATGAACCGGCGGTAAACTCACGTACACCGTCATACATTCCATGCGGTTCAATAACTGAGGCAAAGACATTCGACGAAGTTTTTTTTCTGAGCATAATTCCGGCATCGTTGCGTAAATTAAACTTTGGATCACTGGCTCCAATTCTGGTAAATAATATTTTGGTTGATGAATCAGCATTACTCGTTATTGTATAAAAGCGGTCTCCCTTTAACCAAGTAAATTGGAATACACCGGTTCCGCTTCCCTCAGCTTGTTTCCACAAATGCTGATAGCCGTTGGCGTTTCCCAGCGGTTTAAGTTCTTTCTCATAATTGGTATAGTTGATGTTCGTTCCGATTAATTGTCCCATGTAGTAAAACGGCAGATCATATTGGCGCTCTTTTTCAGAATCTACTTTGAACACATCAATTATAATTGGCTTGGACAGTAGTTTATCTTTAATTACCGCCATAGTACGCTGCATCTTTACTCCCGGAAATGCGTGTTCATCTTTCGCACTCACAATTTGGACATTCTTCGAGAGCTCAAAGAAGTGACGGTCGGAATGAAACTGCTCCGATATATCAATTTTGCCTTCGAACTGACATTTTTCATCAACCGAAACAGTATTGTGCGCAATACTTTGCAGAGCCCACGACTTATTTTCCGGCAAATATCTTCCGCCCCATTTTTGCTCAACATTTACAAATCTCGCAGAGCCGTAATCTTGAATTATCTCATTTCCGTTATCATAATAGCTGAAAGAAAGCTTATCGTAATGTCCGTGAGATAAACCGTGTGCTGTGTATTTCATAGCAAGTAATGATTGATCTTTATTCGATCCATTGCGTATTAATGCTATTCCGCCTTCATCACCGTTGGCACCGTCTGTGAATTCTACACTTTTGTAATTGTAGTTTTCAAACTTTTCCGTTTTAGAAATGGCTTCGGCAACCATTACTCCGGCTTCATTAAGCATTACACCATCTTGCTTCTTTGCAATTCCTAAAATCGTTTCATCTTTACCGTAGTGTTTGTATGTGAGATTAAGAGATGTAATCAGTTCCGGCGATAAATAATTTTTCTCTTTAATGGCATCATTGATTGGAATGAAAGCACCGTTAGTATAAGTTAGTTCCATCGCTCCGTAAAAACCTTTCTTCAAAAGCTGATCGCGGAACTGATAGATTTTTAATTCCGGCTGATTATTATTGATAGCTTCCGCGAACAAGAAAAAAGGCGCGAGTGCATATCGAACATAATATGCGCCTTCTGTGTAATATCCGTCCGGCGAAAACAAAGTTTCGATCTGTTTTAAGAAGCCATATTTTTTATCTTTTTTCGAGCCGTATAAAGATTTCTCAACTAGATCCATATCACCCATAACATAGCCGGCCATACCAACTGCTGCAACCATCCATGTTCCGTGATTATGAAGAAGATCAAATTCGTGAACTCTTTCGATCAGCAAAAAATCAACCATCTTACGAAATATGTTCTCTTCAATTTTTTTTCTTTCGGCTTCCGTGAGATAATCATATATACAATCGTATGCTTGAGTAGCATTAAGAAGCCAAACTGTTTCGTTAAGCGACTGCCAAAATAATCTTCCGGGAGAATTTGAAGCTGCTGCGGGATGCTTTCCTAAAGTTGGATAAAGCTCTGCATATTTAAGCAGCATTTGTCTAATAAACTCCGCATATTTTTTTTCTTGCGTTACTTGATATACAATTCCGGCAAGCTGCATCTCGTTGTAGTTCTGCTTGTGTTTTTCATGAGTATACGCAGCTGCATCTTTTGGAATTGGAACATCGATTGGAGACGCGAGTGCGTTTTCAACCTTTTCTTTTGCCGCTTCAAATGATTTTTTGATAAGCGGATACTTTTCCCAATTCTCCCTAAGCACTTGAACATCTTTTTTTGTGAGAATTAAGTTGGGATGATTGCTTTGCGCAAATGAAATTGATGCTACAAGAAATAATAAGATTAACTTCTTCATAGTTCTCTAATTTTTATGAAAAGAAAATTCCACCGTTAATTTCAACCGATTCACCATTTATAAAAGAAGATGAATCTGATGCAAGGAATAAAACCAAATCTGCTACTTCTTGAGCTTTTCCTTCACGTCCAAGCGGTGTGGAAGCGGCAACTTTTTCTCTAATCTCCGGTTTCGTAAACTGATCATGAAATGTTGTGTTGATCATTCCCGGCGATACTGCGTTTACTCTAATTCGTTTTGGACCAAGTTCCTTTGCTAATCCGCGTGTAAATGTTAAGACACCACCTTTAGCTGTAGCGTAGGCAATAGCACCAAATCCGCCACCATCTCTAGCCGCTTGCGATGTAAAATTCACAATCGCACCGCCATCATTCATGTTTGGAATTACTGCTTTACAGACATAATAAACGCTTTTCAAATTAATATTCATTACTAGATCCCAGAACTCTTCTTCCATTTCCGTTATTAAATGTCTTCCCATTAAACCGCCGGCAACATTTACCAAAATATCAATCTTGCCGAAAGCTTCAACTGCTTTGGCAGATAAGTTTTGTACCGATTCCCACTTAGTCATATCGCCTTGAACAATTATTGCTTTGCCGCCAATGTCATTTATCATCTGCAAAGTTTCTTTTGCTTGATCTTCGTTATCGTAGTAATTAATAACTACAGACGCGCCTTCTTTAGCTAAGCTAAGCGAGACTGCTCTCCCAATATCTCTGGCGCCGCCGGTAACAAGTGCAACTTTATTTTCTAATTTCATTTCGTTTTTCCTTATGTGAATTCTTTACTTAGAATGTATATGTATAGCCGATCATAATGTTCGAGCTTTTTTCAAATGCATAATTTGTATTACTGAAGTATGAGTCATAATATTTTAATATTCTTAACTCATAAGCCAAATCAATTCTTCCGAAGAATAAACTAACACTAAAGCCGCAATTGTAACTGTTTGCATCGGGACCTTTATCGGTAATTGCCGCGCCATCGGGAACATAAGTTTGTGGTATGCTTCTGTAGCCGGCTAGAAGCGACAAATATTTTGTAGCCTTAAATTCCACACCAAAACTAATTGTGTTCTGGTTTACCCAATTTTGAAAAGTGTCATCGGTTGAACCGAGATTGAACTTAGCTTTCTTGTAAGGAGCGTATTCATAATCGAAATCGATTATAAATGCATCAACCGGCTGAAAACTAAATCCGATATTGAATATTGCCGGCAGTTCAACTTCGTCTTTGCCGGAAATTGAATTCGTAACCGTCATAGAATCTTTCTTTGTTTCCGTGTAACTCCATTCACGTGTAAGAGTATATGGCAAATCAACTTTGAGACCAATTCTAAATCTGTTTAGTTCAACAAGCGCGCTGAGGTTGAAACTTGTTGAAGAGTAATCGGAAGTTCCGGCTTTTGTGTTCGAAGCAGTTTGGTAGCTAAATGCGAATCTTTGCTGATTGCTTAACAAGAAACTTCCAACTCTAGTTAAAGATTGTAAGTCATCGCTCTCGCCCCACATTGTTTTAAATCCGGCACCGAGAGAAATTATTTCGTTTAATTCATAAGATAGCGCGCTATTAATCGTATTGATTGCGCCGGCTCTTTCGCGTATGAAACGCGACCAGTACATTGTAAGCGTGTGAATTCCATCCACGCGTGTTATATCGCCCGGGTATCCATAATAACCAATATGAGGATCGAGATAAGTATCGTTACGGTCGTAATCGTAAAAATTATTATTGCGGTTAAAACTTGCTGCAGCGGCAAATTTTTGTCCACCTAATTCAAATGGAACGGCAATAGTAAAACTGTTGAAACCCATTTCGTCTTTATCATTTTTCCAATCAGCAGCTTCTTCACTGTATGAATCAAGACCAAGTTCCGGCTCTTTTACGTTGTAGTTGTACAAAGTATCTTGGGCGAGTTGGTAGTCCCACTTTCCGTTATTAGCCGGATCGGGAGTGTAAAGCCCTTCCAGATAAAATGGCAGAGTAACAAAATATCTATCCGGTCTGTAGTTTTGATTTTCTCTCCACTGCTTAGAAAAATAATTAGCTGAAACCGAAACTTGAATTTGCTTTAGTTTTACAAGTGCCGCCGGATTAAAAAAGAGAGAAGCCATATCTCCGGTTACAGCAGTATAAGCACCGCCCATTGCAGATGCTTTTACACTAACATCATTTTTACTGCTCAATCCTTGCAAGGAAAGATTATCTCCGCGGTGCTGCGCAAATAGAACCGAGCCTACCAGCAACAAGGGAATGAGGAGGTAAATTCTTTTCATAAAATTTTTATTCATCCTTTGCATGTTTAAATGCTCCTAATAAGTATTCACTTTTAGTTTATTTCCAAACCGATTGTTAATCTGTGAACGGAATCCAAAAACTCTCCGTGATCATTGAATGAGTAATCGAGTCTATACTTTGCGTACTTAACACCAATACCGGCCGACATTCCTTCTTGATCGCTATTGAATGTGTAACCGCCGCGCAAGAAAAGCATTTCCTTAAAGCTGTATTCCATTCCAACGCTGTGCATCTGATCGTAATCTCTCGGCTGAATCATATCATACGAAAGAAGCAATCTCTGATCTCCAATTGAGGTGATGAGCGGATCATCCGGAGAAATCAAATAGGAAGAGATTCCTATGTTGAATGTTTGCGGAAGCGGATAGCTTTTATCAATGAATTTTACTTCTTGACCAAAGTGTCGAACAGCTGCACCGAGAATTATTGATTTGAATCCGGTGTTGAATGTTAAACCTCCGTCAAAAATTAATGCGCCGGCTTTTTCATAAACCAAATTTTCGTAAGCATATTTTACAGTTACGCCAAATGCAAACTTATCTGTAACATTCTTTGCGTAGGAAACTCCAAGTACTAAAGAACTTGGATTAATTACTTCTCCGGTTAAACCGGGATTGTAAACGCCATTAACAAATCCAAGTCTATCTACACTGGTTACCTCAATTTCGCCAACGTCGGATAGAACGCCTAAGAAGCCGATTGTTCCCATATCACCCATATTATATGCGGCTGAAAAGGAGAAATGTTTTACATCCATAAACCAATCGACGTAACCGAATGAGAAATCATAATTTGAGACACGGGCTAGACCGGCTGGATTCCAAAAAACAGATTCGGAATTATTTGCTAATGTGCTGAAAGCTCCGGATAATGCGTTTGCGCGTGCGCCGGGAACAACTTTAAGAAATTGAAATGATGTTGTACCAACTTTCTCAAAGGCGCTAATCTCTATCGCCACCGCAAAGATCATCAGAGCTATAACTAAAAACTTTTTGCTAATTAATTTCATTATCATACCTCTCAACAAGATATTTATTTAATAACGATGAATTTTCCGGTTGTCTTTTCTCCTTCCGGTGTTGTTACAACAAAGAAATAAACTCCGGAAGCAATCTCTTGTCCGTTCTTTGTAGTTTGAAACCACTCTGTTGAATAAAGCGGTGTGTCGTGTTCTATTGTTTCAACCAATTGACCCGAGTAAGAAAATATTCTGATAGAACATTTCTTTGGCAACCCGTAAAAGCCAATTTTATCTGTAACATCTCCAGTACCTTGGAAACCGGATTTTTGTACGAATGGATTTGGCACAGCATAAACTTTTCCAAGTTTATCTACCGAGCCAACATTTTTTGCAAACCTAATGATGTTGGTCTTTCCACTTTCGTTACCGTTAATATCAACAGATGTTACAGCATAGTATCTAGATTCACCAATCTTAAAATCTGTGTTAGTATCAATCAATTCGTAAACATTAGAACTGTTAACATTACCCAAATTAACTTCTCCAATCATTTGCCATGGGCCCATTCCAGCTTTACCTCTGTAAACTCTAAACTTGCTCAACTGTCCCATTAATCGCGGATGAGTGAATCTTTCAACTTCACGATTCCAGTTAATTTTTACATCGCCAAGTGCAGTGTTGGCAAGTTCTATTGCCGGTGCCGGAACCGGAACCGGAATTTTATAACTACCACTGCTTGGATTGCTCTCCGGCCATGTTGGTACTGTTGGTTCTTGTCCTAAATAAGCTGTGAATGCTTTGTGCGCAACTTGAGTAACTGTTCTTACATTTGAATTAATATAATCGGGATAACCGAAATCGGTTAGATAATGTTCTGTCATTACTTCACCATCAATCACTACTTTTCTATCCCAGGTTGGAATTGGAGCCCATTGCTTTAAGGTTTGTCCGCCTTCCACTCTTTTACCCGGTTCCGCACCGTAGCCGCAAACTTCTGCGTAAGCATATTTTAGTTTGTCTCCAATTTTCAAAGTGTAAGGACCGGTAACAAAATTTTTCTGTCCGGCATCCGCACTTTGTCTGTAAGGATATGCACCTCTTCCATACCAACGTGGATCGTTATGAGGAATTTCCGGCCACGTAGTACTGTTGGCAGCATATACTCCGCTGTATCTGTTATCGGGATTGAAAAACTGATTCATCATTTTAACAGAGTTTGTATTACCGGTACTGATTTTATTTGACCAAGGTTGTTTGAATCTGCTCTGTTCATCTAATTCGTAATATTCACCATTCAATGTTCTAAGAATTGCTACTGCTTCGGTTTCATTTCTTGCCGGATCAAGCGGATCAACAATAGCAAGATGATTCAGATCGTAATAAAGCATTGCATAACCGGGAGCTTGTGGACTTAATAAGCCTCCGCCATTTTCACCAGTACGTGCATTTTGAAGAAACAGAGTTTTGTTAGGCTCCGGTTTTCCGGCTAAGTCGACATTTAAATTTGTTTGAACATCCATGTTAAAACTTAACCAATAGTCGGAATCCCAAAAGCCTCTTTGGTCTCCTCTGTAAATTCCGCCATCATATTTCCATGTTTGATATGTTCTCTGATATCCGTACATCGAAGGCGCAAACCCGTAGTTGAATGTTATCATTACATCTTTGAGAGTTTTATCTTGTTCGATTGTTGCCGGATTGCCGTCTGTATCGCCCGTATATTCAAATTCATATTCATAGATAATCATGTCATCGTAATCAGGATAGCTCCAAACTCGTGAAGTTCTTGTAACAGTAATTCCGACTGAAGTTGCCCAAGTAGATGTAATTATTTCTTCTGCTTCATCCGGGTTATAATTTGGATTTAGAGACCCATTTGCAAGAACCGGATAATTTTCTTTGCGCTCAATATTTAATGGGAATACCCAGCGGCCAAAAGTTACTTCCGGTGCCGATGCGCCAACACCACCGCAGAATGAAAAGATGCGTTTATCTTTACCGGGCATTCCTTCTAAATTTGCCGCAATGTAAACTCCGGCACCTATAATATTATGTTGCCCGCTGTATTCAAGCCCATCAACTACAGCAGCAGAACGTGCAGGCCATTCGAACAACGGAACGCTTGTTTTGTTACCCGCTTCACCAGTTGTCCACGCACGTCCAATTTCTCCGGTATTAAAAACAGTTTCATGCAGCATTCCTCTACTGTGAATTCTGTATTCTCTTATCTGAGCAATCGATAGAGAGCTAGAAATCAACAGTATAGAAACGAACATCATTAATACTTTGTTAAACATTTTTCCATTCATAAACTTCTCTCCGTTTATAAACACAAATTATTTTCAGCTAATTAAAAATTTAGAATTACACCAAAACGAAAATATCTTGGCTGATTGCTCAGCAAGTAGACTTCTTGACTTGTAACAAATGGAGCATATTCATCATAAGTAAGTACGTTTGCTTTATCCAATTCATATTTTGGAGTGTTTCTTTCATCGTTAAATGTTCTTGAATAACTATATACTTGTGTGTTGAGAAGGTTAAATCCTTCCCCGTAAATTGTCATATTGGCTTTTCCAACACGTAATGTTTTTTCTATTCTCATACGCAAGTCTGTTTCTGCCGGGGTGCGTTTATTGTACTTCAGACCTTGTCCGCTTATATCCCATGTATAAGGTCTGCCGGAATAAACTTTCATAGTCAAACTGATGCTTACATTTTCGAGAGGGAAAACATTTCCAATACTGAAACCTTCTTGTTTTGCCATTTTATACCTCACATTAAAAACTGCTTTGTGAGTTCTATCGTAATCGAGATAAACATCTTCCGGTTCCGGCAGATCAACAGCTTCTTGTCCTTCAGCCGGTTTTTCAAAGTAGGTAACCGGTGCGTTCAAATCGTTACTGCTCTTTCCTTTTGCAGCTTCATAGTTATAACGAACATAACCGCGTAATTGTCCTTCGGCTTTTTCAATGCTTACATGAAATCCCTTGATATCTGCATAATCTCTGTTTCTGTAAGTTTGATAAACTGACTGCTGTTCATCATAATAATAAGCTGTTTCAATTAGGTTGGTTACATCTTTATAGTATGCACTTACATCTAGTTTTAATCCGTAAGGAAATGCGTTTACTAGACCAATATCGTAAGCTTTTGTGTTTTCCGGTTTTAATCTTGGATTACCAAGAATTTGGATTTCGTTGAAACTTGTAATCTGATTATAAAAAACTTGGTTAAATGAAGGTCTCTGTGTAAATGTTCCGTAGTTTAAGTGGAACACGGAAGTTTCTGAAACGGGGAATGAAATACCAACTCTTGGCTGAATTCGACTGAAGAGTTCTGTCTTTTCTTTCTTGGCTAAGTCGCGGTCGTAATACAATCCTCTTTCCAGATAAGGTTTAGAAGGATCGTAATAAGGATTGCGCAGCGGAGAAAACTCATCGGCAAAATATTCAACATTCATATTGTAGAAATCGTATCTCAAACCAATGTTTGCAATGAACCCTTCAAATTCCATTTTATCTTGCAAGTAAGCACCGCCTTCATAAGGGAACGCGCGGAATAAAACTTTTCTATAACTGCCCGCATCTACTATGTTCATATCACGGTTAACATCAATATCATAATATGCTAACTGTAAGCCGGCCTTTACTAGGTTGCTTTTATTTATCTGACTTGAAATGTTTCCGTGGAAATCATAAGTAGTTACTTTTTGATCGCCTCTGTCATCGTTCGGTCTGCCAACATAATAGTTTGCCGGACCTTGATAGTAAACCCAATTGGTTTTGTTGCTGTACTTTTCTAAAAACTCACCGTCGCGCAGCAGTTCAACGCGCTCTTCATTCATAACATTGAGTATGTTTAGTTTAGCTTCCATAATTGTTGATGGACTGAAAACGTGATTCCAATCTAAGCCATACTGCTTTGTAACTTGAGTTGATTTTGTAATACCGAAAGTGCGATCGAATATCCAACGGAGCCAATTACTTGATAAAATATTTTGAGACTGCGAATCCAAAACAAAGCTGAATTTGAATTTGTCTTCACTGCTTGGTTCAAAAGTAAGATTGCTCATTACCTGTCTGGATATATCCGGACTAGTTGTTGGAACAACCGGATGATTAATGTTTTGTCTTGCTGCTAAGAATATTTTTAGATTCTTTGCAATTGGTCCACCCGTTGTAAAATCCAATCTTGTATCGAATGTGTTATTGTATTCTAAACCAACATCTCTTATAGATGTTAAGAATCCAATCTGTCCAAGTCTAGCAATGTAAAGTGAGTCTTTTAACGATGTTCTGGTTGGAAGGAGATAAACGCTGCCAAAAGAATACCCAAGATCGAACAAACTTCTTCCCGGCTGGGTTGGGTTTTCCATTAACCAAGTTTTGGTATCTTGAAGCATTCTATAAAAATCGAGATTGCTTGGCGAGTAAACAGAACCACCGAATGATTTATAATAAGGAGGAGTTGTAGAGCCCTCCATTCTTGTTTCCCAAGTTTCGCCGCCTTCGCGAGCAACCATGTTAACTACACCAGATTGCGCGTTGCCATACTCCGCACTAAAACCGGAAGTATAAACTTCCACTTGTTGTAGTCCGGTTACAATTGGTGAAAATGCGCGAGAGTTGTTTAATGGATTCACAATCGAACCGCCGCCTATTAAATAGAGTGATTCGCCAACTCTGCCGCCGCGGAAGTGGTCATCAACTACATCTGCTTGTAATTCAAGAATGTCTGTTAACGAAGCAACACCAGCAATGTTTTGTACATCAGCAACATTGTACACTTGTTTTGTGGCTGTAATATCGCGTTCAACTTTCTTTGGACTAAAGGCTGAGATAACAACTTCTTGTCCTTGTACAGCTTCGCTTTCCAACGAAAAGTTTACTTCCGATGTCTTATCAACATCAACTCTTACATTGGTTACAATTTCCGGTCTGTATCCAACATACGAAGCTTTAACACTATAAACTCCGGGGGAGACATTCAAAATAAAATAGTAACCTTCTAGGTCTGTAGAGGCTCCTCGCATTTCTGCTATCTTCTTTTCGACACCATCTTCCCATTTGGAAACTACCACTATCGACGCTCCAAACAGACCTTCTTTGGTAGCTTTGTCGACTGCCTTACCAGCTATCTTTCCCGTTTCACCGGCAAATACCAAACTGACTTGACCGATTAGCAGAATTAATAGATAAACGAAATAGAATGCTTTTCTCATTTGCGTACTACTCCTAATATTGCATTAGAAAACTTTCATTTGAGAAATGTTTTTGGGGACATTTCAATCCAGTATTAAAATAGTTTATTAACTTTAGAACGATAAGTAAAACACGGTGCAATTCCGGAAAACTACGGTGGATTGCATCCAACTACATTATTGTTTTGTGCTTAATTGAGCTATTTTCACTCAATTGTTGACAACTACTACACTTTCTTCCTTTAGTTCTGCCAAATCGATCATTCCTTCTATCTTCATCATTTTCTGAGCATGTGCTTTGGCAATGCCTAAGTGTTCATTCATCAAGGAAAATGATTTTTCCGGATTTTTCTCTTTAATTGCTTCAAGTATTTTTGCGTGCCATTCTAGTGCAGAATCTCTAGCTTCCGGTACATCAGAAATTATTTTGGATTTAATTTCCGGCATTAACCTAAATACTGGTTTCAGCATCAGAGGCAGTAAATTGTTTTGAGTGGCGCGAGCAATATTGAGATGAAAGTCCATATCCAGTATAGCAAGTTCTTCCGGCTTTCCTTCAAAAGTTCTCATTGCCTCAATATCTTGCTTCATTCTCTCGATATTATCATCATTTCTATTTATGGCTGCTAGACTGGCAATTGAAGGCTCAATGATGTATCTAGCTTCAATAATGTCTATTATATAGGAAGCACCACCTTTAGTTTTAAGATAGCTGTGCATAGGATCGGTAACATTTTTTGAAGTAAGTCCGCGGACAAAAATTCCTCTCCCCTTTTCAATAGAGATCATCCCTTTTGCACTTAACATTCTTAGTGCTTCGCGAACAGCAGTTCTGCTAACACCAAATTGATTGCACAATTCAAATTCGGAAGGAAGTTTTTCACCAATTTGAATTTTGCCCGTGTGAATCGCGTCTTCAATCTCATCTGCAACGCGAATACTTAGTAATTCTTTGTTTCCGACTGGGGTAAACATGTTCATTTTCCGATTTAGTTTGATTTTAGTCCAAATCAATCAAATTTATAACATAGTATACGTTATATGTCATACATAATATATGTTTAAAAAGAGGAAGCTGTCAAGAATTATTTTAATACTTTCTGAATTTGGTTAACAGTTTACAATGATTCTTGAAATACGAAGGGACTTTTCACATACGAGGCAACTCAATTCGATCTTGATAATAGTTGTGTTGGATTCTGAAAGATTTGTTCCGCCGATTGACTTTCAAACTTACGATGATTTTTCGCCCCCAAAATTCAGAACTCTTACCATTAATTAAGCCAATACCATCAAAACCGCTGGGATAAACTTAGGAATAGTCTTCCGTAAGTTGTTTTTTCTTGGAAAGTGCCCTCGTAGCTGGCGGTAAAAAACAAGGAAGCGCGAACTCTCCATGATATATCTACGTTTCCAATCTTTTGTAAAAAACCAAATGAACCGGAAGAGAACTTGTAATCTACAATTTTATATCCAAGACTAAAGTTTAGTTCACCATTGAACAAATCTTTGTAAAGACTGGCACCGTAGTAATTGCCATTTACATATCCGGATTCAATTCGATTGAAATTCATGTTTAATCCGGCAGCAATCAATGGTAATTGTAGATAATTTAAGTTAATTCCATAGTTGCTGGAAGGACGCGGGTCATCTTTGCTAAAACGGTAACCATAATTAAATCCTATCCACATATAATTTATTGGACGAAGATTTACACGCATAGAAAATCCTTGCCGTGTAGCAGATTCTAAAATACTATCGGCGTAAGTTTTGAATGTCTCGTAGTAGACAACATTTTTTCTTGCATCGTACGAGGCGCTAAATCCGATCCAGTTTGTTGGATTATAAGAACCCATTGCAAATAAGCTGGTCATATCAAAAACATTTTGTTCAACACCACTCTTCCGTTTGTAAAGATCAACTTCAGAAGAAACAAAAAAACCAAGCGATTGAGTGATACTGTTATTATGTTGAAAATATAAAAAGCGTCTGTCGGTTTTGAAATTGTTCGTCTGTTCAAATACGCCTATTGTATTCTGCATTGTGGCCTTACCAATGCTATCGCTGCGAAACACATAACCGCCATACTCAAACATTTTAGCATCGTAACCATAATCGGAAAAACTTGGATGTGAACCAGCCACTACACCAAATACAAATTTCTTTAATGATGTTTCGAATTGTAAACCATCTATAGCTCCTAAACTTGAAGTCTTAAAATTTATTTTTCTTCCTAAACTAATTTTAGTGTTTGGAGAAAAATCGTAGCGCAAGGCTAAATCATAAATCTTCAATGCTTGCCCTAGATTATTTTTTACTTCATTCCATCTATCGGCTCTATAAGAAAAGTTTATGTATGATGAAAATGATAGTGGTGAACTTGAAACCGAGTCGGCATCAAAAGAAAGATTGAAGCGCCAATGTTGAAAATCTGCCGAGCCGGGACCATTAGACTTATTGGAATAGGAAGAAACTGAAATGTTTCCATTAGATCGTCTAAAAAAGGAACTGCCCTTTTTAGTTTCCTTTTTATCTTCAATAAGATTAGTTAGCTCAGCATTCTCTTTTTTACCCGGGGCTTGAAGTTCTACTTTTGCTTCTCTAATTACTTTTATTCGTGCAACAATCTCATCATCAACCTTAAATTGATATCCGGTTACAGCTGTACCGGAACATGAGTTTGATGAAACGTATTGAACAACAACAGCCGCCTTCAGCTTTTTATCTTGAACGAAAAAGAGAGTATCGTTTTTGTTAATACCAATAGTGCTTTCAAACCGCACATATATATTTTGTGAAGTTAGAAAAGAAATTTTCCCTTTTCGTTCTTCAAAAGAATTTGTTTGGCCGAATATTTGAATCAAGCCTAAGAATAATAATGTTAGAACAGATTTATTCATTACTTAACTTTTTCCATTTGGATGACAATTGTAACATGCTGTTGATTGATACAAATATCCGGTTTTGCCTCTATGCTCACTGTCCATATCCGTTTTATTGTGCTCATGACAATTAATACATTCGAATACTTTGTAATTAGATTGATTTGTGTGACAATCTGTACATAAGCTCCATTCACCTCTGTGCTCGCCGGAATAAATTGGGAAATACTGTCCATCATGATTGAATGTAGATGGCTTCCAAACATTTTGCGTATGGCAGCTTTCGCACGCGGTTGGGAATTTTGCAGTTGCATGGTTTGGATTTGTGACTCGATTATAATCAGCTAAATGACAGCTTACACAACCATTATGTTTAGTGTTGTAATTTCCGGCATGACAGCTTGCGCACTGGTTTGATATCTGTAAATGAGCCCCAAGTATTTGGTAATAATTATTATGAATCGGGAATGTTGCTGGCTTCCATCCAGCAATTGTTGTATGGCATTGCTCACAAGTATTTGGTATTCCGAGTGCTGTATGATTTGGATTCGTGGTACTCTGAAATTTCTGAGTATGACAACTTGAACAAATAGTCGGAGTTCCCTTGAACGTTGTGGTATGGCAACTATTGCAAACAACTGAAATATGTGCTCCGGTTAATGGGAATGCTGTTGTAGAGTGATTGAAGGTTGTTGCTTTCCAATCTGTTGAATTATGACATTGTTCGCAAGTGGTTGGATAGCCTTGAGAAGCATGGTTCGGCGCCGCTGTATATTTTGCTTGATGACATGAATAACAAGCAGTAGGCGTTCCGGCAAATCCACCGGTATGGCATGAGTTGCAATTTACCGTTACGTGTGAACCTAGCAACGGGAATTTTGTTGTTGCATGATTAAACGTCGATGCTTTC
>Ga0172380_10001306_pt1 | contig 43097 bp, 65 predicted proteins | sample Leawe162metaG_FD_119747 | JGI IMG/M metagenome (GOLD analysis project Ga0172380, IMG submission 119747) | Leachate microbial communities from a municipal landfill in Southern Ontario, Canada - Leachate well 162 metaG | ecosystem: Engineered > Solid waste > Landfill > Unclassified | place...
GCCATCCACTTGATAGGATTTAGCATGTTTTTGGCATCGCTCAGGTTGGCATCGCTCAGGTCGGCACCGCTCAGGTTGGCACCGCTCAGGTTGGCACGTCTCAGGTCGGCACCGCTCAGGTTGGCATCGCTCAGGTCGGCACGTCTCAGGTCGGCACCGCTCAGGTCGGCACCGCTCAGGTTGGCATCGCTCAGGTCGGCACGTCTCAGGTCGGCATCGCTCAGGTCGGCACGTCTCAGGTTGGCACCTATTGGGCACGACCAGCGTTCTCCGCCTTTCTCATCGCGGAGCCATTTACCATGTTTCTCGACAATTTCACTCAGGTTAATTGATTGATCCATTTCCATCCTCCGTTCTAAGTCCCGTTGTCCGGGCGGATAAATCATTCAAGCTATTCAAGAAGTCGATCAGGCTAATATCGTCCGGCGCTGGTTGGATGTACTTCGCCACGTGTTCGTCAATCCATGCCTGCGAACGTTCGCATTCGTTGAACGCGTCCATCCATGTGCCGTCTGATTGACGATAATACATCTGGTGATTGCCGCGCCCGTCCCAGTCAGGGATGATGTAGCGCACGCCGTAATACGGTTTCTTGCTCATCGTCCCGACTTCCATACCGCGCGAATTACCGCAAATAGAACAAACGCGCCCAGCGTCAGAAAATACGCGATTACGAATATTGTCCATACGTCCATGTGGTCTCCTGTGCCGGTGTATTCGCCCGCCGGCAGGCTTGAGGGATTAGATGCTGTAGGATAGAAACTTGACGAGTTCGTCAAGTAATTCATTTACGTGGGCTAAGTCGCCAACCTGTCCCCAATTTGCGCCGTTTAATACGGTTGATTTTTCGTGTTTCTCAATCAATGTTTCCAGTGATCTAATCTGCGAAATGGCGATGTTGTGTTTCTGGTTATATTTGATATTGGCTTCGTTTCTCATCTTGGTCTCCTGTTTGGTTTGTTAGTATCATTATACGCCGTTGTGTACAAATTGCAAGTGGTTTTGGTAATTGGTTTTGACCAATATTCGTAGAAATTGTGCTATAATTATTTTGTCGAGCAAACGCAAATCCAACTGAAAAGAACCGCTGTTTTGTCCATGCGTTAGCTCGACACTAATTCGGATGAAACAGCGGTCTTTTATTTGGAGAAAAAAATGACAGTAATAAGATCATATTCCAATCTAAGTGATTTATTCTTTGATAATATTGATGAGCATAGACCCGATAAATGCTGGGAATGGCTAGGAAGTAAAACGCCCTCTGGATATGGCATTCTAGGAAGATTTGGGAAAACCATTCTTGCTCACAGACTGTCATACATGATATTCAAGGATGAAATTCAAGAAGGTTTAGAAATCGATCATCTTTGTTGTAATAAAAGTTGCGTAAATCCATGGCACTTAGAAGCCGTTAGTCATAGTGAAAACCTAAAGAGAAGTTACATATCAAAATCGAAAGAATATCATAGAAGCGTTTCTGTATAATTTTACAGATAGATTACAATTTTTTCTACTTGTTCTATTTGTTAAGATGTATATTGTATTTGTGATGGTGAATAATACGGTTACTTCCTGTCAAGAAAATATACCGTTTCAGCCCGTTCCTCACAAAAATTGAATAAGTGCGGTGGTGTAGTTTTTGGTTACTTCACTTGTAATGACGAGGCCGCGGGTTCGAATCCCGCATCAGGGTAAAACCTGATTAGCTCAGCGGTAGAGCGCGAAAACAACCAAAAGCGCCTGTTCCCCGACAATTTTCTCTCTAAGGAGTAGTGAATGAAAACGAATGTTAAATCACGTTTTACAGAAGTTACGCACGAGGGAGCGCCTGCTTCCCGGATGGACGCCGAGCAAGAATTGCGGCGTTCTTTGATGTCCTGTATGTTGTGGGAAAATGAGTTCTACGAGGACGGTGTTTCAATTGCGACTCGAATTGCCGAACTTGTACCGCTGGTTTCCCCCGGCAAAGTCCTTGAAATGGTCAATGAAGCCCGTAATAAAATGAACCTTCGCCATGCTCCGTTGTGGGTTATCCGGTCAATGGCGCGGTTGGAAGATCATAAGCATTTAGTAGCACAAGCCCTTGATTGTGCAATTCAGCGGCCAGACGAAATGACAGAATTCTTGTCTCTTTACTGGAAAGACGGGCGCGAAACTTTATCAGCGCAAGTCAAAAAAGGACTTGCTAAAGCGTTCAAGAAATTTAATGCCTATCAACTGGCAAAATATAACCGCGACGATGCAATCAAGCTCCGCGATGTATTGTTTATGTGCCATGCTAAACCAGACAACAAAGAGCAAGAGGCCACATGGAAAAAGTTAGTCGACGGCACGCTTGAAAGCCCCGACACATGGGAAGTTTCTTTATCCGCTGGAAACGACAAAAAAGAAACATGGGAGCGCCTGTTATTCGAAAACAAACTTGGTGCCATGGCTTTGTTGCGCAACCTTCGAAATATGAAAGAGGTTGGTGTAAGCGAAAGTCTAATTTTTTCTGCTCTTGAAAATGCTAAAGTTGATCGTGTCCTTCCGTTTCGTTTTATCGCCGCTGCTCGTTATGCCCCACAATGGGAAAGCCGCATCGAACCTGTGATGTTGAAATGTATTGAAGATCGCGCAAAACTACCTGGTAAAACCGTATTGCTCATTGATGTATCCGGCTCTATGGATAAAGAAATATCAGCGAAATCCGATATGCAACGAGTCGACGCCGCTTGTGGGTTGGCTGTTCTTGCCCGTGAATTATGCGAGTCTGTCTCTATCTTTTCATTCTCACAACTCGTAATCCAAATTCCAGACCGACACGGCTTTGCTTTACGAGATGCGATAAATACTAGCCAATCTCATGGTGGTACATATCTTGGCGCTGCTATTGACGCCATCAATCGGCAGGAAACTTACGACCGCATAATTGTGATTACTGACGAGCAGTCACATGATGCCGTGTCAAACCCAAAGACAACGGGATATATGATAAACGTTGCATCAAACAAAAACGGCGTAGGTTATGGAAAGTGGCGGCATATCGACGGATTTAGCGAAGCGGTATTTGATTACATCGTTGAAGATTCCCAGTAAGCAATAGGAACGCCATCCCGTAAAGCCTAATGAACTTTACGGGACGTTTCAAATAAAAGACCAAAACATGCAAAATATGAATAGCTTTCAATCGTGCGACTTCCACAACATGCCCTGTAAGGCTGGTACGAATTGCTAGAAACGGCTTATGTGTCTAATCACGTAGATTTACTCATCCCGGCGAAATTCGCCTTATTTGACGCGATTCTGAAAATGGGATACGACCCGAACAATCTTGACCGCAAGGCGCGTGAGGACGTAGCAAATCGGCTCTCAACCGTTGCCAGAAAGAACCCGCCCTGGCACGAGAAATATATCCACAATGTCCTTGCAGGGACTTTACCGGCCGGTAAGAAACTTTACGCAGTCATCATAAAACTGCAATCCCTGTCTGTCGAAATTCCATATATCGTCACCGGCAATGTCGAGCCCGGCGCGTTGATCCTTGCCGATAGCCGGCGCTGCGAGTACCCGCCATGTAATGTCGTATTCGTTCCGCGAATGCCAAATCAGAAGTACCATTGTGATGAGTGCAAAAGAGCTATGAAAAAGTTGCGAAGTTATAAAAGTCGTGCTATCATCAAATAGTCCAGACTCCTTTCTTTCCACCCTCCTAGCAAAACACCCTCCACAATTATTCGGGGGGGGTGTTTTGTGTAATGCCCTGTTAGTACGCATTTCTATATACCCTCTTGACATTCGTGCTATAATATTTGTGGTTATGGCAGTGAGGGCGGTAGGTTTTTAGTGGACATCGGAGTAATGAACAGCCGAAATAGCCACTCTTGGTATTTACCACTGGATCGGAAGCCCCGAGCGACCTGGCCCATAGCTTCGTATCTGAAACAGGGCATATCCCTGCAAGTAGGATACATCCGGGCGAAAGCCCTGAGACGTGTAAAGTCCACCTTCGGGTGGCCGCCGGGCTGATCTCCGGTGTCTGATCAGAAAAGAGCCAAACCGTAACCCCATCGTTAGGTAAGTCGGCAGGCTCTTTTTATATGTCACAAATTGCCGGTTATCGCGTCAAACGGGGGATAATGGGAAATATATTTACGTTTAGCCCGTCAACCGACAATATGGAAATCCATGTTTCCGGTTCATGGCAAAATAGGAATATGATTATTCAAAAGCCGTTCTACATTCAATCTCTGGCTTTATAGAACTATTTATCTTTATCGTGACCCAGATAGCACCATGTGGAGTAGGAGGGAACATTTTTTCGCGTTCCCAATCGCCCTGATCCTTATAACCAGGTGTCCGCAAATAATAGGCTATGTCCCTGTAAACCCTTCCTGTATCGGTTATGCGCTCCCTTGACTGTGGCATGATATATGCGTTGTGATTGTGTCCATTCCAAACAATATCAGCATCAGGAAGGTATGCCGCCTGCCTCGCTGTGTCTATCACGCCTTTTGTGACCGGAGCGTTTCCGCTGCCGCCGTGATGATAGCGCAAGTTTACAGTTGTTCGGCTTCCCTTTGTTGGCTTTTCAAATCTAAACTTTACCCATCCACTTACCCCGCCACAATTGACATGCAACCTGCCGGATAGTCTGCTGGTAAGGTCAATCTGTGTATTTTTCAGTACAGATAATTCATGGTTTCCCTTACCCATAATTAGCCAGTTTTCGGCATAGGGTTTATAGAATTCGTAAGCATCGTTTTCAATAACATCAAAATAATTTGCAACCATAAATTCGGGGCGCAAATCCTGGTATCCACGTCTTGGGTCGTTGCGTCCTTGCATCCCGTCAAAAAGATCACCGGCATCAAGAATGTATGCTCCGTCTCTGGTAGCCTCGTCAAGGTGCTTCTTTTCAAGGTCGCGCTTGCAGTTCACCGAATCATGGTGCGCATCCGAACGTAATAGCAATTTTATACTGTCGTTTACCCCCGTGTAAGTTACCCGTACTGTTGTGACTTCCCCTTGCTGTTGTACGTTGGTTATATTCAATTGTCCTCACTTGGTTATAAGCGCAAGTATCTGTGGCATCCAGTTTATCGCTGCCAGAAATAGCGCAAATTGCCCGAACGTAAATGCGATAAATGCTCCAATGATCTGTAAAATAAACTTCCCCTTGAAGTCTTTTTTCTCTTTTATCGCCTCGGTCTTGGCCGTCTCTTTGCATTTCTTTTCAGCCAGGTATTCACGGCAGGTATCCCGCAAGGGCGGCTCCCCATTGCCAATATAAATATCCTTGAATATGGAAGGAAGCGGTTCAATAGCCCTTTTGATTATTTCTATGTCTATTGCCATGTTTTTCAATATCTCATTGTTGGTCTGACCCGCCATGTATTCACCTCGTCAAAAATGGAATAACCACCAATACCATAAAAGCCAGCATCCAGAGCGCATTGATCACAAACATATCATTGCAATACTGCACATAATCGGGATGCTGGATATATTTCATTCGTCTTCCATCTTCACGTAATCAACGCCTTTTTCCTTCAGGCAGACATAATATCCGTCCGCCGTTTTTCCCCACATAGTTACTATGTCAACAATATCGAGCGGCGGAGAATTCTTGCCAATGCGTTTGACCAGATTGAATAAATTCACTTCCGGCGACCTGCGTACTCCAAGAGTATCTACCAGCACAGTACCTTTCACATCATCCTCACTTTCAAATTCATCAATCATTGGTTGCGGATCAATCGGAGAGCCATTCAGTCTCAACTCAAAATGCAGGTGGGGGCCGGTCGAGTTTCCCGTGTTGCCGGTTATCCCGAGAATGTCACCAGCCTGCAAGACCATACCGACAGTCACATTGATCTGTGACATGTGCCCATAGATGGTTACATATCCATTTCCGTGATCGACTCTGACACACCTGCCATAACCGATATTGCTATTTTCTACTTTTGAGACAAAGCCATAAGCCGCGCTTTTACACGGCGCGTTATATACGGCGTAGTCAATGCCGCCGTAGTAGTATGTGACATTCGGCGTAGTGGTCGGATAGGGATACCAGCCGTTCGCATACGCCCTCGCTACGTGATCGTCATAGGTCTGGCTGATGTATTGATAGGTGTCTAAAGGGCATCGGAGTTTCATAATTGCTTAGCCCATTCTTCGAGCGAGCGTATCATGCCCTCTACGCCCTCTTTGTCGAGAAACAAGTCTTCACCGTTCACGATCCGCATTGTCGTGCCATTTTCCATGCCTGGTTGTAAATCATAAATCTTGCACCGTTTATAGAAAAAGTCGGCATCACTAGCTGTATACATTGAAGCCGTTGGCAGACATATCCCAAAATGCGCCATCGTATAACCAACACAATAAGGCTTAATGCCTTGATTTAATGTTATGTCAATATTCCATTCCCGTTCGGTTATTCCGGTATATGGAAACTTGGTAAACTGCCTGAGATTCCAGTCTTTCGGATCGGGTTTTGATTGATAACGTCCTAAACCATAAATTGTGTCTGCCATAGTGAACCTCTATATTATTCCGTAGTTTCTGCAAATTTCCATAGAATTTATCCATTATATTCTATATTTATTTGGGTTCGGAAAACAGTAGATGCGCCTAAGACAGTAGACGTATCAGAAGAACTGCCCGTATATCCGAGTAATGTTAAATAATGGTATCCTGGTGATAAATTAGATTTTCTATTTGATAGTGAAATTGGTATAACTGGCTGTAATACCGAGGATGCTTGACCATATGCTATTCCATCCTCGGGTACAGTGCCATCGTAACCAAATGCACATCGCATATCCGCTAACAACGATGCTTCTGTATATCCAATAATATTAGCAGACGCAGATATTGTTTCTGGCAATCCTATAACAAATCCAATTCTAATTTCCGTATTTATTTCAGTCCATGATGCTCCAGCGAATGTTTGATTTGACGTAAATACATTCCATCCGCTTTGAGATAATTTATTGTAACAATTATATATAAATAATTTTGATCTTGATTTTTCTGATTGACCATCTAAAACCATGCGAATAGTGCCTACATATCTATATTGCGTTGCACCAGTTTTACAATAAATACCAGAAACCGTTTCCAACGCAGTTCCCCTAGTTGTATTATCAGTCCATTTTGTGCTAGACATTGCCGGGATAGAATCAGAAGTTGGATAAACCCAAATATCAAAATTATCAGATGTACTATAATCTGTTGTTGATATGTTAAGCATTAAATCTGTCGATGGTATGGTGTATATAGTCCATGCTGTAGTATCTGTTGAGCCATCGTGCAAACTTATTTCATCACCATTAAATGCAGAAAAATAAAGAATCTGTGCATCTGTTGTTGCATAATCTGATGTGGTTATCGGAGTTTGATTTACAAGAGTCAACCTTCCGTTACATGGATATTTCCAACCTCCGCTTCCTCCGGCAGGAGTAGAAAATGATCCCGAGCCACTCAAATATTCAGTATTTACACCGGATAGTTTCGGCAGGAATCCATGAGTAGTTGTGTTCGCGTCAAAGTCAGTCGTGGCAGAATTAAATAATCCGGCTAATCCTTCTGGATTTATCGCGGAAGGCAAAACAACTGAATCTGTCGTTCCGGCAATTACATCTGATGTAGGCGCAATCCTTATTACTCCTGAAATACCTATTGCTGCTCTAGTAAACGCGCGCCATGTTCCTAACCCACTCAGGTAATCATCACCAGAGCCATCTAGTTTAGGCAATAACCCATGTGCGTCCGTTGAAGCATCGAGGCTGGTTGAATCGTCTGGCGACTGTAACGCATCTAATTTTATCGCTCCACCGTCTGCTGCCCCGGTATGGCCGTGAACTACAAGGTCAGAGGAAGCACCACCCCCCCCGGTTACGGTCGCCCATTCACCTTTACCATTTACATATTGATCAGATGACCCGGATAGTTTTGGGAATAACCCATGTGCATCAGTCGTTGAATTTAATGTTGTGACATCTGTAGGTGCGGAGATTGTATCGAGTCTAAGTATCCCGCCAGTATCCGAACTGGAATGATTGTGTTCTATCAGATCGGTGGACGACCCACCAGCGGGTGTTGCCCATGTACCCAAACCACTCATAAATTCAGTGCCAGTACCCGATAGCTTAGGCAACAATCCATGTGTATCCGTGGAGGCATCGAGACTTGTGCTATCTGTAGGCACGGCTATGGTATCCAATCTTATTAATCCGCCGTCCGTTGATGCGGTATGAGTATGCGCAATCAAATCGCTGGAAGCACCACCTCCACCACCGGTCGCAAGTTCCATCCAGTTTGCGCCATTGCTGAAAAGGATAGTTGTATCATATTGTTCAACCAATGTTTTAGTCAAGGAACCGTTGATTGTTTCTGCCCCATCTCCATCAATGGTAACAATATTAGCCGAGGCATCCAGTTTACGGATGATATATTCGCGCCCGTTTATGCCCACAGCGGTGGGTAATGTTATTGTCTTTCCTGCCGCTGTGCAATCCACATCCACAAAGTAATAGGTTGAATCCAGAACAGTAGCGGCGGCGACCGATGTATAGGCAAAATTAAGGGACTTCGAGAAACTATTGACCGCAGACCATATATTTGCACCATTCAATAATCCGGCATTCACAGAGGAAACTGTTGCAATCCATTTTTCTAAAGTTGCGTCATAGATCATAATAACGATCTGATAGGTATCGGTCAAAACAATATCAACCGATCCAGGGCATTTTATATTCCCTGTCCCGTGTTTGATCGTGATATCCCTGGCATCATTCGCCTGTCTCAAGAAAAGGATAAATCCATCCTCTGTATCTGATGAACCAATCGTATCAAGATCGTCTGTTGCAGCATCCCCCTGTGTATCAATAATGTGCCAGTTTTGGGTAGGAGTAATAACCCCACTCGAAATGGTAAGTTCTGATCCGGTTGCAAATTTCAGACTTCCATCACCGGCTAATGCCTTTGCCAACCTGGTAACAACATCAGTTGCAGTTCCAGCTGGATTCGCACCGAGTTCCGTTTCAATAGATGTTATTTCTGCATAGACCGGATTGATATCAGTCGATGTCATTTCGGTTACATTATCCGTAATCTCTGTGAATGTTTTTATCGCACCTGGAAAACTGGGGGTTAATGGCATAAGATTCTCCTATAAGATACCCGTACCGCAAACATTCTTCATGAATATATTATTTATCGTCATAAGTTTTTTACCGGCAAGACTGGAATTTCTGACAATAAAGTTCATTGAACCGGAATTATCAATTTTGGTTGGATCGGTAATTACTATTTTTTCCGATGTATTTTCCGCTTTCCAATAACCTCTTCCATATTTCCCATTATTGAAAGCATTATCTACTTGCAATAGTTTTCCACTTGCAATACCAGAATTATATCCGAGGTAAGAATCGCCACCAATTACATAATATGTACCACCTATGATAATTCCAATCCCCCAAAATAATTGGGAAGGAAATGCAGAATGATTGCACCACGGCCCGCCATAACCCTCGACACAATAATAATTACCAATGGTTAAGCCGGGAACAGTCGTACCATTATCGTCTGTTACCGGAATACTTCCTGACGCAAATTCAGTTCCGATTCCGTATATTCCCTTCTTATCTATCCAAATCCTAAAACCTGCGACTTCTAATGCGGTAGTCGGAGAAAATATCACATTTCTGGGAGATGTATAACCATTCACAATCGAACCACTACACAACACGCTTTTATCCGAAGCGATTGCATCCACATGCCACCACGAGTTCAGAATATCATAGTTTTGAACTCCACTTGCATTCGTATAAGACCAACCGCCATGAACAATCATTGTAGATTTATTCAGGGAACTAGCGGTCCTTAATGTGCATGGGAACCACAAGAATGATTCCAATTCGATTTGATTGTCATTGTCATTCAATAATCTGTTTCTTGTGAATGTCACCGGATAAGCATTGGTCTGATCTGCATCCGTTCGCAAGCAAAAATCTGTCATATCCGGTACGGGAAAATTTGAGAATGGATCAATAATAGGGGAATTATTTTCAGGAATCCACGGATCGATCCACGAGGGCATATCCTCAAAGGGCACATCCGGTAACGCACCCGGATAAAACGGGTCGGGTGTTATTATCGTACTGTCATATAAGACATTCTGCAAATAAAGGGTCGTCACAGCATTTTGACCGGTATCACTCAACCATTTTTCGCGGATACCAGCCACTGTATAGGTATCATCAATGCCGAGGGTTGCCGAAGTAAGGTTGATTTTATCGTATAGGTCTATCGCATATTGAACCGATGGATATTGTTGGATTTGAATTATCGGGTCTTTATGTGGGTCTTTCAAATGATTATTCAATATACTTGCATAGGCAGCCGCATAGGAACGGTCTTGCAACCACGGATTATCCAGTGTAAATGATCGCGGCCCATATTTCAGGATGCTTGTAGAATCCGATGCCGTTTTTGATTCCGGGGCGGATACTATCGCACTCCCTACGAGGAATAATCCCAAAAGGTAAGCCGTTCCTGTCCCATTATAAGTTACGGATAATGTGCAATTGGTGGATGTTATATCTGATTTGGTTACGGTAAAGTTATCGGATACATCGTTTCCGGTTCCATCAATGGCGGTATTTGCCTTCAAATATTCAATTGAAAGTCCATCAGATGATTTGAATGTTGCCCCAAAAGATTTGGTTTGGCCAGCGGTAAACGTTTCGATACCTGCCATAGTCCAGACGTTTGATTCAGGGCGTTTTCCTTTTCGGTTGGCAATGATCTTGATCTTATTTCGTACAGTTTCCCACGGTTGGGATATCCTGATCTCTCTCAAAAGAATAGATTCATCTATATCATGGCTTGTTGTAATCAGATAGTTAACCGGATAGAATATAGCCTTACCATAACGATCAATAAAGAATGTACCCAGATTAGCCTCTGCCAGTTGTTGAATAATACTCAATGATGAACCTGAACCGGGCTCGAATACCTGCAATGGTTGGAACGAGGGTTGGATATTACGTTGGTAGGGCCAATTCACGAATGACAGAACAAGATTTATGGCATCAAAGGTCATCCTTGAATAGATCACGCCACTCGAATATTCTGCATCCTCCAACCAGCGCATACCGTCTTCAGCGGTTATGGTAACTTCTTTCGAATCAGCAGAGGGTTGCAAATCAGTGATATGCCCCGTGAATCGTACTTCTGTCTTTTTTGTTGCAACAATGTAGGCAAGGATTTGTATCTTCCTGCCAGGCAATATATCCCCATAAAGAGGACTATCGACATTGTAGGGGTTATAACGACCATTTGAATTATCAAAAACGAGGGTTGCCTTGCCGGGTTGCATCTTTTCAAATCCAGATCCACTTGGATTTAGATAATGTTCCCGTCCCCGATTAATATCAATCTGGCGGATATAGGCATTCTCGTTTATTGCACCATTGCCAGTCCAATCAATATTTATGATCCAGACTATTTCTCCGGAAAAAGGAACAGATACCATGCCGCCGCCACCGGCTTGTCCCCAGAGCGTACCACTTCCCCAACGGTAGCCAGTTCCCCACTTTGCCATTAGACAGCACCCCGCATGGCATTACGGATAATCGGCCCGAGCTTGGTTTGTAGTTCAAATTCATCGGCAAGCGAAATCATAGGGGAATAAACAAGAGTTACTCCACCAGAACTACCGTTAGGAAGTATAGAACCATTACTGGAAGGAATAAACATTTCGGGTCCGCGTTCACCAACTATATAAGGACTACCACCCGATACCGATCCCCCGGATGCTCGGCCGGGAAGCTTGACATTCTTGACAATGTTATATCCATTCAGTGCATTTAGAAATTCCAAGAACTTACCATTGGCTGCCGCCTGTTGAAACATTTGAACCAACATTACAATAAATTGATACAGTTTATATACCGCATATCCTACGGCGACAATGGCCGCGCCGACAGCAACAAATGGCCCAATGGCTGCCCATGTTGAAATTGCCAGTCCTTTCATGGCAAGGGCAGCCTCTCCAATTTTTGGGCCGATACCCCCGATATTATTCAGGATAATAAATACATTTGCCAACCCATCAATTATTCCAGTGCTTGCCATTGATCCTATGGCTAAAGTAAAATCCTGCATCGGCTTTGGTAATTTCTGAAAAATGGATAATAATTTGTCAGCAGCGGCGAATCGTATACTTTGAACACTATCATTGAAATTATCGAGGGCATTCTTGGCCAATATCATCCTATTTCTTTTTTCTTCATCGACGATCAAACTTGCCTGAATACTGGCACTCATTTCCTGAATTTTGGTTGGCCCCATTTCCAGGATTTTCATCATCTCAGTTCCGTTTCTACCAAAACGCTCAAGAGCAAAATTAGTTCTTTCTATCCCTTCGGGTAGGGCAAGATATTGATTTGACAATGCTGCCAGAGTATCAATATTTACCTTTTCAATATTTCCACCAGATAGATCGCTTTGTGATTTTGCTATTTCAGATTTCATAGAAGCGAATTGTTTGGCATAAGCCTCTGCCGCATACTTAGCCTGGCGGTCAAAACTTTCCTTTGCTGATTGTTCCTGTTTTTTTTGTTCTTCCTGTATTGCAAGAGTTTGTTTTTTGTATTCAAAATTTTCTTCTTGAATACGTTTTTTCGCTAATTCTAGTTTTTGATCCTGTTCTCGTTTGGCTCTTTCTTCTGATTGTTGTGCGTCCCTGATAGCTCTGTTTCTGCGTTTACTGTAATCCGCGTCGAGTTCAGAAATACGCTCCTTGATATTATTCGATTGACTTTCTGAATCAGCCTTGCTCAAATCTTTGATTAAACCTTCTCGATTGTCTGCATAATCCTGATCCATATCCGATAATTTATCGTTCAACTCCTGTTTATTATCAGACATTTCGTCGGTGAAATCTTGTTCCATTGATTTAATTGATTGTCGTAGATCACTCAATCTATTCGCGTGTGTTTCAATCAAAGAAGTCAGTTTATCAGAAGCATTACTGGCAATATCCACAAGAGAATTACTCAAATCCTCCTGTGATTTTTTTTGTTCATCCGCATATTTACTAGCAACTTCTCCCATTTTTGCTGAATTTTCTTCAGTCTTTTCAAGATATTGGGAATATGATCTCAGTGATGTACTCAGATTATCATAAGATAATGACAGATCGTCGGCAAATTGAATCATGCGGCTAGCTTCATCATTCTGCATACCGCTCAATCTAGAAAGTTGATCGACTTCATCGCCATAGGCAATATAATCTTTTGTCAGATCGCCAATAGCCGAAGATACACCCTTCAAGGATTTTGCAATCCCGGCGATTATATTTGATGCCTTATCAGATGCCGTTATGACAACATTAACTTCATTGTCTGCCATTGGTCAACCTTTTCATGCATTCTGCCTCCGCTATTCCGGTATGGTATTTAAATAAATTCCATCGGTTCAACCATTTCTTGCGGGCAGTTATACCCATTTCTCCGGTAATAATCCACGGGGGTGTTCCCCATTCGTTAGCGGCAATTAGTATATTTACCCAATCCGGGGGAATCGGAGGCGGGTTTTGGGATGATTGTGCCCATGCAATTATCCGCCTCCGGTCGTAGGGTTTACGTTTCCCAATTCTGCAACCTTGTCCACAAATTGCTGGAAAACTGATTTCATCTCGGATGTTTTCAACTTGCCTAACATTTCCATTGCTTCAGTTTTTTCAACCCCAACAACAAATAAAGACATAATTTCACGTGCCTCGTGATAATTAACGCTTTTGTTGTTAGGTTCAAATACTTCCCATTGTTCCCACGTCAATTGATCCAATGCTTCAGCTGTAATATTTAGATTTATCATGGCATTGTTATAACCTCATTGACAACGATGATTGCAGAGAATAAAGCAGCAGTAGAATTGTACCGGGCGATAAAGTGACCGGTCACAACATCGTTCCCGTCAACTTCGTCGATCTTCTCAAACGAATCCCATTTACCAGCCAGATTTATCTTCATGGTCTTATAGGTATATAGAGCCCCCGCCGTAGCGACTGCGTTGCCTGGAACCAGGATTTGTAATAACCGGGCGGTTTTGTTTCTCCATGCAGCCTTTTCTGCTGTTGCAGTCGCATTATGTTCAAAGGTAATATCCAACTTTATTTCTGGCTGTACCTGTTTTATGAATGATAGATCAAGGCGGCCGGAACCCGTATAAACAGACTGCCAACCCGTAGTAACATTCAAATCAGCACTTATCAAAGTATTGCTAATCAGAGTAGTTCCGATAGTGTCCGAACTGGCATCAATATAAAGACTGGATTTGCTGAATAGCATTTCTTCAACAATTGGAATGGTTACAGTTGCAAATCCGTCTGAATCACTGGCAACTTCACGACCTTCCCAGGTTGATTTTATCTTCCATGCTTCACCGGCTGTTCCTGATAGAGTGAATTCTTTTACAAACCCAAAACTAAACTTTTCGACTTCGTTGTTATCACCACACTTAAATGAATAAGTCTGTAGATCGGAGGATTCGGCAATTGTCGCGCCCGTCGTTGGTTCTGTATAAGTTCGAATATAGTCGGAGCCAGTATCCGTTGTGAGGATAGAATTTCGAATACCCGCATCAAGAATATGGGGCAATTGTTCAAATGTTGCTTCAATTGCATCCATCTCAAGGGTTGCCGATAATTTCGGAAAATATTGTCGATCCGTTCCGGATAGAATACCAATATCCTCTTCTGGCCATACGCTTTCACGCGAATCCTGTAGAGTACCCAGGCCACGCCATACCGAAAAATCGGTGGTAGCCGTTCCTTGTGTCGTTTCCCTACTCATCTGAATTTGACGTAATGCTTTAATTCCGTTCGTCATTTATTACCTCCTTAACCTTTTCTTTTACCGATAATTTTTCTATATATAAACCACTGGCAAGTAATCTTTCTTTGCCATAAATTTTTACTTCAGCGATAGTTAAATTCCTAGCGGGTACGCCGGGAATAAATCCGTGTCCGAGATATTTCATATTACCTCCGTTGCTTTAATCAATCCCATACCAATAAGGTCTGATATTACTTTGTGATCGATCATGTTTCCAATATGACGGCTATACCGCTTTGCCGTAGTTAACTGTAAAAGTCCGGCATTATCAACAGCGATATCGAACGGTTTCTCATTAGCCATTGCATCATTGCATCTTTCAAGGAACGGAACGATTACACCAACCCGAGCCATAAACTGGCAGTGATGTGCGTAACAATATGCTTGCAATCCCTTGTATGTCACCCGATAATCCTTGTCGTCTTTTGCATAGTTGAGATGCCAATCATAATCACGTTCAACGGATGTGCAGAAATCGCGTTCCTCTTCCTCAGTGACAAATATGCCGACTTCCAATTTCCCATTATTGGCTGCCCATTCTTTGGTAGACGAGCATCCCCAACGACCCTGTGTGCGCACGGGATAACAGGATACTTTTCCAACCTCAGGAAACGATTCCAATAATTTTTGTGAAGCGTCCCACCAGCCTGGGAAGAACAGCATGTCATCATCACTCAATGCCATGATCGCGTCAGTCCGTACCATACGGAACAATGCTGCCCTTGCGCTAGACTTGCCGATGTTCGGAGATAGTATCAATGTCTCAGGCTTGTATTCATCCCGCAACCAATCAGTTAAATAGGCGCATGATCCATTATCCCAGACCATGACAGGGATACCCGGCGCACCGTTCCGCATACTTGTAAGACATGCCTTGATAACGTCAAGGCGATATTGATGATACCCAGACCGATTAGGCAAATGGGTAATAACCGACATTATCCTTGTCGGCAATTCAGGAACTTTATCAGCACGTAATGGGTTATGCCCTATTCTCAATGGCCGCCTCCATAACTTCCTTGCTGGCTTCGCCACCTGCCATGCGTACCAATTCATCCAGTTTTGCCATGAGATATTTATTCTCTTTTGCGGCTCCATCAAATAGACCGACCTTGATAGATTCCTGTACATATTTGGCAACTGTCTCAACAAATTGATCCATGCGGTTCTTTTTCTTTGCGGCATTGCCGGTATTCAATACTATCTGGAAACTTTGCTCACATTTCTTTCCAAGATCAGTAGCAGTAATAATTGCCAGGTCTCGGTCTTTCACGAAAGTGGCTGCGGAGAATTCAAACTCTTGCCTTGAGAATAAGTGATCTCCGGTTGCAGCAATTTGAACATCCGCTTTTTTCTTATAGCGGATTATTTCCTGTTGTGCACCGCGTTGCAGTCCAAAGTTTGCCCCAAGTTCTGACTGTTTCTGTAACAGATCAATCAGTTCCTTGTGGTTAAGTCCGGTCTTCAGATAACCGACGATCAGATCGTTCGCTCGATCACAAGCCTCGTTGTAAACCCTAAAAGCCTCTTTTAGAGGTATATCGATTTCCTTGATCCGTTCATCAAAGAACTTGTACGGGAACTTGATATCACCCTCATAGCCATAAAGCGGACAGTCTAATAGATTCCCGTGAAAGTCTACTTCAACGCCAGCTCCCTGTGCAAGTCCGACCCAGTAAGCAACGCCCGGTCTTTGGTGTTGGTATTCGGTATTAGTTTCCATCTCCACACCGTAAATCTCAATGCGTTCGTACCCTTCAACAATTCCAAAGGCAATAGAATAGGCAGCGGATGAAGTCAGATAGCGATGACCGAGTTTCAAAACTTCATCCAATGGGTATTGTCGTGACATGGGAACGTCATCGTATTGTTCCTGCATCAAAATGATAGGAGTTTTCCCAGATTTCAACCAATTGTAATGATTAGGATCGTTCCTGTTGCCCGGATTACGGAAGATAACTGGCAAGTGCATTTGCATGACATAATCAGCGCGTTTGCACCAATCCATCTTCATGGCTTCATTGAACACAACAATGTCACAATCTTCGCGCGTCCAATCGAATTGATCACGAGTTCGGGGGTGCGAACCCATAACAATAAGAGTATTTTTCATGGGGTTACCGTAGGAGAAAGTAGGTTTAATTTTACAGGAATGGTAAAAGATACCATTTGGGTAATAATCGAATCCCATTCAGCAGGCCCTACCGTGAAAGTGACCGGATAAATGATCGTGCTTGCTGAACTGGCTAGAGTTGGATCACCTCCTAATCTTTGAATGAAATCAGGAATAAAGGTGTCTATCATTTGATACGTAATTCTCAAAATACTTCTGTTGAAGTGAATTTCTGACATAATATTCACAATTAACTTTGTATCTGTTGCGTTTACCTGCGTAACGTTCCCGCCAGATATATGCGTAATGACCAACGGCAAAATGCTTGCGTCATCAGTCGGATAATCCGGCGCATTCTTAAATGTGTTTGTACCGTCGAAAACCGTAGCTTTCGCTATGGTCTGTATTCTCTGAATAGCGGTATCAATAATGCTCATACCATGTTCCCTAATTTGTAACTTTGCAGGATAATTTTCACATCCGGGTCAAGTTCGCTTTTAGCAAAGACCGTCTGGCCAGCCCAATCGCCGCCGCCTTGATCCTGAAACATCTGTTTAGCCCTGCCAAACCAGCGCATTGTCTGAATGATGCAGGCTTGCTTGATATCCTCTGGCGGCGTAGCAGAATAACCGAATTGCCCTACAACCTGTACAGCTTTCCTGTACCTCGGGAACTTATATTTTGATCCGTTCCAGTCTGCTATCAGGCGGTCAATCGGTAATCCTAAATCTGAATAGTTATAAGGTGAAACGTAATAGTCGGTATCCAAAGTCCACGCGGTATAATCCGCAACCACAATTGATCCGCTCTCGGATACCGACACACTGGTCAATGTGTGTAATTCGTCAATCTCCTGGGTGACTTCGCCAGACCCATCATAGTACCGGGTCTCGCTATCTGTAGATGCAAACCAGTTCGGTTCACGCCCTACCTGTTTATCAATCAATCGGGATACGGCGGTTATCAATGTTCCGATTGCGATATCGTATGTCGCGTCTGTAGATGACGCTAAACCACTGTCGGGCATCTCCGTTTTTACATCACTCGATGAGCAATAATCTGCCATATATTATTCTTTCGAAGGGGGAGGTTTTCACGCCTCCCCCTGATTGCCGCTTATTGATTAGGTGGAACTTGGGATATCGTTCCCCGGATAACGCGGTTCGAGGATTGCCACTGCGCTTACCACGCCTACAACATCAGCGGTCGGAGTGATTACAACGGTCAAGAACCGTCCGTCTGATTTATACGCCGGAAGATCATCAGCGTTTACTTCAATCTGTAACAACCGGTCAGCCAGCGAAACACTCGGATCGGTCGAGCTTGTTAGGGCTACGCCGTCAGAGGTTGCAGCGGTAATTGCACCAGTATTATCATCTTCAAAGTAACTTGACAGACGATATTTGAACGGGATACCGTCACCGGTGGCGGATGTGGATACAGAACTGCACAGCACAGTCACAGTTACAGTATCCGATGTGTCGCTGGTTGTTGCTCCGAAATGAACCAGGAAAGAAGCCCAATGGTTCAACTTCATATCCACATATTCGGTATCCAGCGCGGTAGCCCCGAGAGCCACAGGAGAAAGGATAGGAATAACTTTCAAGCCTTCAGCAAAACGTAATTTAGCCATGATATTTATCCTCCTTTCTATGAGGTAGCCAACAGGCCAACAAACGGGGAAACATAGTCGCTGGAAGCGTAGTAACTTGCGACCTTATCATTCCATGCTGGTTCACCGTCAACACGATAGACAAACCGGAAAGCAGTTTCATCGGTGATAAATTTGACGTGAATTGAACTAGCCGACTTGACTCCACCTTTTGAAATCATTTCATACTGTGAAGGAGCGGCAAGTAGAATATCTCCAGCCACGCTTAGAGAGGGATTGTATTCAGTTTCGATAACGGGACGCCCAAAGATCGTACCATAAGGTGAACCAGATAATCCACCGGGCGGCATGTAAGCAGGAACTTGACCAATGGTCATGTTCATCAATTTTGGGAAGATTGTGCTGGAGATAAACCATACATAATCGGTAGCTCCAAGATAACGATGTGCCCACATATTACCAATATCAGTAGCATCAATTGAACCTGCTGTCTGGCGTTCGATGGTGTAGAACGCAGGACTTTGCAAAATACCCAAAGGTTTACCAACGCCATTACCATTGATAATCGCGGCTTCTGTTTGGAACGTTAATTCCCCAGGTACTTCGCGAGACAACCAAGCTTCAAGGGCGGTTTGATCTTCAAGCAATTCATCAGTCGCATAACACAGGGCAGCGACCTTTTTTAGCTTCAATTCCAATTGGCGGAGTTTGGTTTTTGTGGCTGTCTTTTCACCAGCTTCAGCCAGCCAATAACCCAGCACACCACCATGACGCGAACCGTCTGCCCGACTGGTCTCATCGACCACGTTGATGGTCATATTATTGCCAGATACCGGGATAGCATTGAAGCGGGAAAGGACCGTACCAGTTCCCCACATTTTCTCAAGGATACCAGCTGCGGTTTCCTGTGGAACAAGGAATCCACCATCTGACTGAACTGATTCATTCGCTCCAGCGGCAGCTTTTAGACCGTACAGGCGTTTATCCATTTGAAGAGATGGATCATCTGCATTTCGTACAGCCTTGAAGAATTCCCCCGCGCTTTTGAAGGGATTACCTTTCGCGGCTCGGTCGGCTTCATCGTCAACAACATCAACCTGATAACCAGCTTTGACTTCCGGTTCGATACTAGCCGCATAGGCTTTTACTGCGGCTTCGGCGGCAGATTTGGCAAGAGCTTCATCATGCGCCTTCAACTCATCTTCGGTCATTTTGACCTCACTTTCGCTAACAATAATAGGTTTGATTTCCTCCACCCCGGTATCCACCGGCAATGTAGTAATTAATGACTTGAAACAGGGTATTTCTTCTTTCGCCAGAGCTTTGATTGCAGTTACCGCATTTTTAGACAACATCCGGGGTTCCATTGGATTTACGGTCAATGTGTCGCGTTTCAACGGCCAACGTTTTATTTCACCATCTTCTCCGCGAACGGCTTCACCGGAAATACATTCTGTTGAATTTCCAAGTAGCCCCTCGTTAATAAGTGGTTCAAGCCATTCAACATACCGTTGCCGTCGATTGAGAACACGATCAACAAATACTCCACGTTCGTCAACTTTGGCTGTTTTCCAATCGACAAACCCAAGAACATCGTCAGAACCAATATTTAATTCGTCAGGGTCTTGTCCATGTTCAAAATCAACGTGTAGAAACCCTGTCTTGGTATAACTTGATTCAAGTTCTGTGTTTGGTGTGAAGAATTCACCCTTCGATCCATCAGCGTTTTTATATAAAACACCGGTGGCGTCGCGCCCCCCAAACAATACGATATAGTTTCCAACACGTAATTCTTCAGGGGTTGAAGATATTGTTTTTAGGGCATTATTATTTTCTCCCATAAACACCTCCGTACCAATAAATAAAGCCGAAGCAAACTCGAATGAGTTATGCGCTTCGGCTCTCAAAATCCTTTGACAAGCACCGGTTTCAGTTCAGGGCATCCGCCCTCAAAAAGAAACCATTAGATTAGTATTAGTTTACATTAGAATAAGATAAGTGTCAATAGTATTTCTGCAATTCAACTGGAAATAATTCAACCCTACCGTGAACACTCTCGTACATTTGGGCATACATCTCACTCCATTGCCCTGAATAAGATAATATTTCACGGCTCCATAATTTGCCTGGGTTGGATACTGCATAATCCCGGATTGCAATTTGGTATTCGATGGAAGAGCTGATAAATCCGTGCCTTGCATCAATTTGATGCGCCGTCTCGTGGAGGCATGTTTTCTCGGATGTACAATAGACAAAATCTATACCGGCAATATAAAAACCGCCGTGCGTCATATTCGATGCAGTATAGGTGCAACTGGATAATAATCCGACTATCAGCGTTATGAGGTATAAGCATTTTACTTTTCTCATAACATCAATTATACGCCATTGTGTATAATTGTCAAACGATTGATACATTATTATAAGCGTTTTGTAGATATCGCTTTTCAAGTAATGCAATTTCTGGTTGCCTATGTTCTGCGGATTCAACTCGCTTATTGTATATTCCTATCGGCCTATCCAAATGATGAAATTTCACTCCGTTTACCGCTAACCGTAACCAGAATTCATAATCTCCACATACCTGGAATTTATCACTGAAATATCCTAATTGATCATGGAGCGACTTTCTCCACATTGGCATAGGTCCAACCAGACATTTTGTTTTCAAGATATTTAAGTCTGTTTCCCCGCGTTCATGTAATTCATAACGGGGTTCATCATCAACAATGGTCTTTACATAATCATTACCGTAGACAACTCCGATATCTGGATTATTTTCGAGAAAATTACTCATAATTGCATAACTATCCAGATATGTATGATCATCACAATTTGCGTTTGTAATGTAATCACAATTGGATGCCTTGATTGCCATGTTCCACGCCGAATAAATTGTAGGTATGTCCGATGTCAATATCCATGTGCAATCATAGGTTGTTGCAATTTCAGCCTCGTAACTTCCAGATTGGGCAACGACAATGATTTCAGGAGTCGGGTTCATCCTGAATAGATTATCCAACCGTTCACGGATAAAATCTTTGGCATAATATGCAGAGACAATGGCACTAATGGTCTTCATAATTCCAGTCTTCCAGTATGCGGTCATAAATCTTTTTATATTCAGCGGTGATATCCATGCCGCGCCGTTTTTCTTCCAGACAGAATGCTGTTCCCAGGTGATAAAGTAGCCAGGCGAATAATAACAATCTTGTTTCGTCACCGCCTTTTTTCAGGTTGTCCTCATGCCTTGCAATATAGGCATAGCACCGTTGTATATCGGCTACTGGATTTATTGAACAGGCGGCCTCTTCCTGCCAATATTGGATATTTGTTTCAAGCCAGTATTTTGCTGATGAATAAGTCAGATGATAAACACAGCAATCATCCGAAAATGGAATATGCCCTTCCTTGCCATTCTTTGCGCTAAAGTTCCGGTGGATGCGATTCGAGATATTTATGCGCTTGCGGTTGAAAAGGAATTTATAGTGGCTGATATTCCACGGGGAATATTCTGAATGAATTCCAAGCATGTACATTTTTCTAGGAACTGTGATCAAATCGTAATCTCCATCAATCATGGACTTTGCGGTAGAGATACATTTTGTGGTTGGGATTTCTGAAGCCGTGCCGTAAAATATCCAATCATTGCTCGAATAATTCACCCATGTTTTGCGGTCATCATCACCGGCGATTGTATCTGGAACGTCAATGATTTTCACGCGCCTGTATTCTTTACATATGTCAACAGTTCGATCCGTGGACTGCTTATTGATAATGATTATCTCGTCAGCCCATTTTGTAGCGTGACCTAATACATAACCGATCCGCGATTCCTCATTCTTGACGTTGCACATGAAGGTGATTTTGGTCATAAAATAGCCATCCAAATATTTACAATAGCCAAAACTGCCATTGAAGCAAAAAGTAATACAGCCGAACAAGCCAAAATAAAAACTAACGTGTATGCAATTTTATCGATCATTTCAGCCTCTCAATGTCCTTCCTTATACCAGCCCACGGTTCGATGCGGTTATCTATTTCGTGGCAGGCATCACATAGACGGAGGAGGATGTCGATAACCTCTTTTTCGATTGATGGCAATCCCAAAGCATGGGATTTATCATATTCAGCGATGGATACCGGAGCAGTTGACGGTTTTTGTGGCGGGTTGGGCTCCGGCAATGCAACTTTCTTTGTTGATCCTTTTCTCATTTCTTATTCCTCGCCTTGCACAATGATTTTATGGCATCCAGTCTGTCCTTTGTGAATGCCAACTTCAAGGCGACCTCAAAGTACATATCGAATATGCCAAACTTATCCGGCTTAGTGCTGGTCACACGCATGATATACAGTATCGTATCCCATACAGCCTGTCCCTCATAAGCAACAACCAAATCAAGGTCGGTTGTGTCGTAACCCTTGTGTACCATGTTCAGGCGCGTAATCAGCTTGATCTGCTTCAGGAACTCTGCCTGTTGTCGCCATGTGTCGTACATCAAGTTATTGCCATGTTCGCGGTAGACGCTGTACTTTTCAGGCACTTCGTAAACAGGATATTTACTCGCAATCCTGTACCAGTATTCAGCATCAGGGGAGAAGGTTAACCGTTCATCAAAACCGCCCAAGTCCTCATAGATTGACCGATGCCAGAAGTTACCAGAGCCGGAAGGCAATTGTAGGTTTCTTACAGTATCAACGCCCGGTGGTAATATACGCGCCTTGTTAGACCGGGCATACACCAATAGGCACGGAGGAAGGTGATGTAATGCGCTTACAACATGGTCAATCACTCCCGGCTTGTAGTAATCGTCTGAGCCAATAAGCCCAAACCATTCACCAGATGCAACCTTCATACACTCATTGAAGTTTCGGGTCATACCAAGATTATCTTGATTTCGATATAATTTCACCAGAGGATTACTCATTGCTGGTGCTAGACCTACTGTCTCTATAGGTGAAGAACAATCATCTACCACAATGATCTCAACCTCTGGATTATTGCCAACACTGGCGACCGCTTCAAGTGTCATTGCGGCACGGTTATAGGTGGGGATTAGGATTGACAGGAATGGTTTAGCCATTCAGTAACCTCTTTTGCAATATTTTGTTTTTCATATATCCTTACCAAATTAAGTGTTACTCCGCAATTATCACAAATAGCCCGTTTCCCTGCGGTTGTTCCTTCATAATCTGGAACGCCAATGCAATAAAATATCTTATTGTTGAATTCGTCAAGTTCCAGCGTATCGGCTAAAAGTAGTCTATCAAATTTAATTTCTGATTGACAGTTGTGGCATGTCCCAATATATTCTCTTGCAATAATCACAAGTTCTGGATTCATACAAACCTCATGTCTGGTGCAGGTAGTATCCATATCCCCTTGTATTCGGGATGTTTTAGCCGTATTTGCTCAAAGTAATTCCACGCAGTTACGAGACAATAATCCGGCTGTATCTTGCTAAAGTGAGCAGGGTACACAATCGGGGTATGCACGCCCGGCATTAACTTTCCAGCCCTCAATGGGCTTTCGTCGACAATGTATTCCAGATAATCCATATTACAGGCATTTAGCCACATCGTAGCTCTACCAGATGCGCCGTAAGCAGCAATTCGTGGGCATTCGCCATAACCACCGTGCGATAGGGAAAATAATGTATCCTTGACAACCTTTATCTGGCGTTCTACGCATTCGGCAAATCTTAGCCATGTTGCAACATTCTGGTAGCCGTTTGCCATTTCCCGTCGGAACATCTCAGTAACCGTGTTATCGGGGTATTCAGATGGATCAACCGCGCACACGACCCGCAATGAACCAGCGTGCATTGGTACGATCTCCGCATGTACCGCATGGAATCCATATCTCTGTAACAGAATTTCTAGAGTTGACAGGCAGAAATAATTCAGGTGTTCGTGATACATCGAATCCCACTGAACCTTATCCAGCAACGACCCGGCGTACATCATTTCAAGACAAAGATGTCCTTTTGCAGTCAATAACTCAGCGGCCGCCTGTAGGATCAATCCTGGATTGTCATTATGAGGAAACGCATTAGAGCCGGTCACGATATCAGCAGCACCGTACAATTGCTTTATTGTTTTCGCCATCGATGTGTCAAAGTACCCCGTGATTGCATTCAATCCCCGTCCCCGTGCCATTTCGGTGATATTCTGACTGATGTCAACCCCGACAGACTTTATCCCGTATTGCTTCAATGGTTCGAGTAGCACCCCGTCGTTGCATCCAAACTCAATTACGAAATCAGGGTGATAGTTGTCATTCAGCCATCGGGCATAATTCACGAAATGATTGACCAGGTATTGAACTGTAGAGGACGAGAACAGGTAATTGTCAAACAGGGTAGACGGCGGGATCACATCAAATATCTGTACTAATCCGCAGTCCTGACAAATATATGTGCGGAGTGGATATTTCTCCTCTTGGGGTATCTGCTCACGCGCGACAAATCCACCGGCCAACGGCTGCAGGCCAAAGTCGATCAATAACTGAATATCTGTACCAGAACAGGCTCTACACTGGTTCATAAAAACTCACTACCCATAAAGATTTTCTATCAGTCGCGGATAGTAATTTATTAGCAATAGGTAGTAACTTATCAATAATCTCTTTGGGGGGATTAGAGTCGTAAAGATATTCTGCAAATGTACTGCGGATAAACTTTATCTCGTCGTTTTTTTGTTTGTTTGATCCCCGGAAGCTGCCGTCGCTACTGTCGGCAATAAAGCGTATCTTTGCCAAATCGCTATAGGTATTTATTGTCGGCAACCTTGTATCATCTCCGGTATCAGAACTTATGTTCATTCCTTACCCTCCCAGAATATGCAGCCGAAGTCTTTGCGGAAATATACATAATGTAAATAAGGAGCCCACACGTAATCATTATCTCCCGTTACGTCATTATGCAAGCATTCTCCGAAGTTCTCGCGTCCTTCTACGTTTTGCATCCAGAACTTGCAATGCTCACAGGTGCGGGGAATTTCTACAATTTGAATATCGTCTAATCGCCCCGGTTTAGAAAATATTTCGTTTATATAATCTCTTGTAACGTCTCGCGCTGTATATGTATCCATACCCCCATTATATACACGCACGAGTCGCGGTACAACAATTATGAGAATATTCTAATCTGGTTTTAATGTTGGATGTGGTATAATTTCTGATGTGGCCGCGATACGGTAATGCCAAAAGGTAGTTAAGGTGATCTAAGCCCTGTCAAGGCATACAACCTTAGGAGCCACATGATACCAATCGCTTCATGTGTATAGTTTTACATGTGAAGAACAGGCAAGCGAAAATCTGGAAACAGGCGCAAGTAGGTTCAAATCCTACCGATTGGTATTTATTTCCCCTTAGTCGCTATCCATCTTGCCACTGCCTGTCTTGCCCGCAGCATCCCGCCTTGCATGTTATCCATGACAACTTTCGCCAGTTTGCGCCATCCGTCAGTCGTATGCCCGCGCTGTTGATCGTTCCCCATGACATATTTTGCATAGGGTAATCTATTGAATAACGTCTTTCGATAAGGGTCAACGGAAGCCTGCCAGCCACGGGATAAGTCGCCTGTTCGCCTTGACGGTATCCCCCTGCCAAATCCTTTCGTGGCAAAGAATGCCCGGCGCTGTTTCTCTGACTGCCAGCGGTACTTATTGCCTGCCCCATGTGTTCTGCGCGGTGGGTAATGCCTTAGCCCGTGTGTATCATCCCCTAACATGTATTCAGCCATTGCCGCGATTGCAACCTTCATCGTGCCGTGCGGTAAGGCTTTCAGGAATGCTTGTATCTCCTCAATGCCACGTACTTTGAAGGATATGATGGGGGGGAGATTGCTCACTTACATTCCAATATTACGAGAATCCAATACAGAATGTACGATTTCTCCAATAGCACTCATTCTAAAAACACCATAACTATCGCCTTCACCGCCGTATTTACCAATTTTTTCAAGAGCCTCAATTGCAACTTTGTTCTCGGTTTTTAATTGTTCATTATCTAAAATTAGTTGAACTCTTTTAGCTATGCAATTTGAGAGTGATATTTCCGTTTGTATTATGTGTTCAACAAGTTCCCCAGTTGACATTGACAATAATTCCATTCGCCTCTCGTCACTCATTTCATCCTCCAATCAAGATATATACATTATATATCTTGTTAGATTAAATGCTAGATAGTTATTTATTTAAGATACGCAATATTTCTTTATAAGGGTCTAATATATTCCCAGGTAATCTAAAAACGGGTTTTACTCCATCCGGTACAATAACATCGGAATATAAATCATTAGAATCGGTAACATCCTTTCTCCTGTAAACCAACAATTCTCCGTTTATGGCATATTGATGCGCCCAACTTCCATTAGGATTCCATAACATTACATGCGCCGGTTCTGCTTTTCCACCCGTATCTTGCATCATTGTTCCATCATACTTTTCACTAACACCTCTAAGAAAATATTCGTTACCGAATCTTTCTCTTGTCATTGTTTCAAATTCACTAACCCATTGCCCGCCTTCACTATCCCCTGCTGGTACTCTCGGCTGACTCGGATTGTACTTGTACGACTTCTCTTCAAGATTCGCACTTGTTGCAATATCCATAATGCGCTGTAACGCCAGCGGTGAACGCCGTTTATCTGTCACCTGCAAGGTACAACTACAATTCCAGCCTCCGCACTCAATCGCGTTATTCGGTGGAGATTGCGGTCTAACCCCTGACTGTTCCCATTCCTGCGCGAATGCTACAATGCCATTCAAGGCAAGGCAGGTCGGGCATTTCTCTTTGGTGTCGCCCTCTACCCAAATAAGCCGCGTCTTACCACCGAAATAAATCTTTGCCTGATTGACCACATCTGTATACCTTGATACCCACATGTCAATGCGCGGTCTGAATATGTCCCTGAATTCCTGCAACGTCCCCTGTTGCGCGGCGGTGATTGCCGTACCCAGGTCAAGGATGTGTTCGTACTCCGCGTTTATGATTGCTTGTATCTCCGCTCGGTCATCGTCTGTCATGTCTTTCGGCTCGATGCCCATTTCACGCCCGCCCTCGTTCCAGGCTCGTGTCAACTGGTTACTAATCGCGTTCACAAAGTCGGTAATGAACACGCCGGGGTCACCGCCTCTGTATAAGTCGAGTGCATACTTCCATAGTTGCCGGTCGTATGTGTCGATGGATTTCAATACTTCAAACGCCTTGTCCGACAAATGCGCTTTGACTTCGGGAACGAGTTCTACCGCTCTACTCAGGAACTGTAACATTTTCGCATGCCTTGTTGATCGCGTCTGCCAGTTCAAGGATAGCAAGGTCTGATTTAAACCCGTTCAATTCCACGGGAATAACTGCATCAATATCAAACGCTGCCTTGATAGCATCCTCGTTGTCCGCCGTTTCCAACGCGCAACGGATACCCTCTGCAATATCATCCGGCAATGTCTTTACCTCGAACGCGAATGTCAGGGGTTGTGCCTTTTTGTAGTGCCTGAAGGCAAATGTACGCCAAAGTTCCATTTCATGGAGTTGGTCAACGCTGGGGATGAACTTTACTACTTTTTCTTTTTGGGTTTTGTCTTGCACTTGCTGTACATCAGTTTGCTCCTTTCCATTATCCGATGATGATTGTTTATTCAGCAGGTCTATTTTATCCTGCTGTAACTTGGACTGTGCATCTGCAGCCGCCTGGTCGGCTTCTTCCGCCATTTCATCAAGCTCATCATATTCCATGCCTTCAGGTAATTCAATACCTACGATCTGCGCGGCTACACTTGGTTTCATCTTGGCAGACACATACGTTGAATACGCTCCCGCGCGTGATACCTCATCCTCTTGTCCAGGATCGGTCATTTCAGGCCGGAACACAAATTTATAGCCCAACGGCTTGAACAGCTTTCCCGTCATCTCTTCGGCCATGAATTCACACCAGGGAGATAAGCTGTTTTCATACCAAGACTTGTATTCAACCTGTGCTGTTGCATAATTCGCAGAATTGGCAAGCATAATAGACAATGGTATTCCCATTGCCAGAGCGATATCTTCAACCTTTGATTTGTTTATTACGGAATCTTTCAGGTTGTCTACGCCTTCACCAATGGGTTGCGCTTCCAGACCACCAGCAGCATCGACACCCTGGAACAATTTACCAAGATATTTGTACCCGCCGCTAATTATCTTTGTCCAGACAGATTCTATCTTTTCAACTTTAGTAGGGTCAACCATGCCTTTCAATATCAGCATTGTCGGTTTGATGCCGCCACGTTTGAAGAATGCCTGAATATGTCCATCAGAATAATACAGAATACCAGCCGCGGCACACATAGCCTGGAACTGCGTTGCCGTTGCCGGTAATAGTTCTGTTGTGTGATCCATACGCCACATCCAGAATATAGGGTTTTTCTTGCCAATAAAATAATCGTTTTTGGAATTAGACAATGACCGGGTAAACCCCAATAACCCCCTGTCGCCCTGTTTGTCTAATATCGGCGTTATTGTGCTTGGAACGATGTACCGTAAATTCTTGCCGGATATTTTTGTGTTCTCCATAAACCCATAAGCTGAATTCGTGGCACTAAGAGACATTCTCCATAAACGGATAAGCTCTTTCGGTTTTGGCATAAACCCGATATTGTTTTTCCAATCGTCTGATACATCATAATCTTCGCCACTTGCAATATTCACCAGCGCGAACGGAATAGATGCGGTTACATCAGCGGTTATATTGAATGCACGAAATACACTGGCAACCCGGCCGTAGAAATCCTCTTTCCCTTCATCGTCAGATTCGCCGTAGAATTGCCACGCCCCGTTTGGAAATTGCGGGAGGTCAATACTTTTTACCCCGTCTGTCATAATGTACCTGTTAGTCATAATTACCTCCCATGCCAATAATCAACTCATTAACCATAGACCACTTGAATGATTCGCCAGTAATATACTTTCGCCTTTATCAGGGGAACGGCCAATACGTTTTTTTATTTCTTCTTTTTCTTCAACTAATACCCCGGATGTGGTCATCTTGTATCTTGCACTGCAAAGGTCTGCTATTATTTCGTTTCCCGGTGGTAATGCAATATTATCACCTGTTACCGGATCAAGCGCATCACGCATACGCCAGTACATTTCTGCTCTGGCATTACGCATTTTCAACTTACTGCTTTTATCACGGTAATTACTGGCAGACGCGGAGTTCACAGGAACGATATTTGGGTACATTGGACGGAGGCTATCATAGACAGCACCGCCTATACCACCAATATCAATATTGATTACGCCGGGGCTTTCTTCACCCAAAGATTGATGAACTAACTCCGCTCCTGTCGGGCCATCTGGAACGATAACTCCCGGCCAGAATATCAATTCATCAAAATAACTATCATATCGCCTTGACATACTGAAGTTGTCGCGTCCACCCCGAGCAGGGTCAATGCCAACCACCGTCAACGGCGTATTCGGCTTTTCTTGTTCCATCCACCGCCTTTGTGCTGCCCTGACATGCTCTGTCGGTATAATCTGCCAGGGGTCGGATACGGCTGAAGCGTGAAAATCACCATAAAGCATCATAGAGCGTAATGGTTCTGGCAAAGATTGAAGCATTGACCGATATCTGTCATCAGAAGACAGGAACGGGTTATCATCCAATTTTGCCGGTATAAATGTTCTGGAACGCGGGTAAACAGTTTCGCCGTTATTTTCTATCGGGTCGCCGGTTAGAAATTCTTTTTCTTCACTGTCAATCGTAGCGTACCAACGCAACTCTCCTGGTTTGGCGGGGTTGGGGTGATGATCGTCAAGCCATGCGCCCCACCGCCTGATTACCCAACTACCGGCTTCATCAACTGGAGGATTGCCGGTAACAATTATCCTGACCCTCTGGTTAGGGTCGGTCGTTCGCGTCCATCCACAAATAAACACATAAATGCTTTCGGTAAATTCTGTTATCTCATCAAACAGTTTGTGGTCGTGCGGCCTACCCTGCCAGTCCGTTTTATTATCTTCATATTGCACTGCTCCGAATTCAATAGTCCTACCGCCGGGTAAGTCCCAACTATGCTCCGCTTTATTCTCTTTGCCTCCATCGGCTATAACATCCCGCGCCTGATGGATCAGTTCTTTTAGGTTTGGGTAAACCCTTCTGAATATAGCAGAGTGTTTTCCAAGTTCTGCGGCCATGCCAACTAATAAACTAGATTTTCCACCGCCAGCAGCACCGCCATAAAATACCTCGTCCGCTTTAGACAGCAAAGCTAACCATTGAGGTTTGCTTTGGGGTATCCACTTTGCCGTTTTATTCTGTACCCTGGTCAGGTATGATTTCTCGGACGGCATCAGCGAGTGAAGATATGGCGAGATCGTATCTATCATCTGGGATAAGTTTTTCACCTTTGCTGGTCAAGTCTAATTTGTCGGTTATCATGCCGTTCAATTTAGCAATCGTGTTCAACGCCTCTTGGGCGCTGTAAAGTTCTATTTCAGTCTCGACAATTTCACGATCTTCGTCACTCTCTTTTTTAGCGATAAAAGTCGTGACTTTTTGCTTGATCTTCTTGATCAGTTTAGTATTGGGGTTCTTGCCATTCTCGGTATCGCCCGATAAATCAATAACAAACCCCGCGTGGGTAACATCCATTAAGTCGGTAATATCACCCCTGGCAATATCTGCAAGACGGGTAAGGACTTCGTCAGAATCCATCGTCTTTTCGACTATCCTTGCCTTTATCGCCTCTGAAATGTCAACCTTTGTAAGCAATTTACACGCTTCAGCCCTTGCAGAGTGCTTAGAATATCCAGCACGAATAGCGGCTTGTGTGCCGTTATGGTCTTTGATGTACTCGTTTACAAAGGCTTCTTGCTTGTTATTCATTTAGATTAGATAGGGGGGAGCGCGATACCAATAAGGCCAACATATCAGGTTGTCTGAGGCGCATCCCCCCGTATCACCTGGTTATTCTTTCTTGCCTTCGCTCAATAACTTGAATAATACTGTCGCAGTTGCGAGAACGCCAGTAAAGGCATTGCCAACCTGGGCCGGATCAACCAATTCGCCGGTGATCTGTCCGTTCACAAATGCAATTGCCAGACCGAGGGCAAATGAAACGGCAACGGCAATACTTAAAGCGCCGTTGCCAGTCCAGCCAAATTTTGCTTTCACGTAGTTTACAATGGGAACTCCCAAAATACCAGTAATCGCATAAATCACAAGCAAAACATTATCCTGAGTCATATTTCACCTTTCGAAAGTAGTGTTTGATTTTGATTTAGTATAACGAAATTCATTTTCAATTACAAGGGTTTGCCGGGCGATAATTTACATTCAGAAATAATCCCAATGCGTACAACAGGTCAATTGCAGAGCGTTCGCCCATGTGATTGATCTTCATCAGCCGGTTCAAGTTCGCCTGGAGCGGCTCTTTTTCATCATCAGTCATGGATTGCCATTTATTATAGGCATATTCTCCGCGTGCCTTGACGAACGCAGGATCAACGGGTAGATAGCCTGTCATATTCACCATCCTTTCAGCATCCCCACATCGCGCAGGGCGCAGAGAACCACGAATGCAATCAGGCAACCGTCAAACGTGGCACAAATGAGGGTCGCGAAAACGACACGCAGGGAGGAGTCACGATCATCGGGCATTGGATGCCTGCTCTTCCTGGCTAACTCTATCGCGCGCTTCTTTGTCTTTCCAAAGAGACAACTTTGCCAGTTCGATATTTTCAAGAGCGTGATCTATAAAGCTCAATGCCGGATAACTCAATTCGCATTGAATATTCATCAGACGTTTTTCAACCCGAGTAAGTGCTTTCTGTTTTTCATCGAATGTCATAAACTTTGGTTCACTCATCTAACACCGGCTTTGCTATGGTAAACATTGGAACTGATTCGACTGAAACCCGCATGGTGGAATGACAATTAGGACATTCAAATTTAAATTCGCTCGCATCCATGCTGCCAATAACAGAAGTCCAGAAATATCGGGATATTGCTATGCCTAAATCTTGACGGCATTTGGGACACTCTTCTGATTTCATCGCTATCCTCCCTTCTTGGCAAATGATCGGTCGATTGCTTCACGCGCAATGGCAAACGCAGTACCCCAACGTTTATCAACTGGTAGACGCTGCAATCCCAAATCAACAATACTGTTTACCGCTGCAAGTAATTGTTTATATTCTTCGCTTGCTTCTACCAACCGTGATTCATATTCCTTACTGCGCAAGTCACGGATAATCATTATCAATTCCGGCTTGTCAAGTTTCTCCAATGTCTCGGACTGCATCATCAACTTGTAGCCGTCTAATTTCTGCTCCGCATCTGCCAACTGCTCCGTTAGGGCGGATACCTGCTGTTGGAGAGCGTCGTCTGTGTCTTTTAGTAGACATTCTGGACACGTAGCAATTGCTCGTAAAATAGTATCGTTCGGGAGTTCGTTAGTAACTGACTTTCCACAACTGAAGCATAATAATCTCATTTCGCCACCTCTGGCAGTCCTTCCGTCAAACTTTGATATAAGTCCTCATCCGGCGTACCATCGTCTGAAATAATCCTTGCCAATTCTCGAACCCTGCTAGCAAGGTCGTTCCTCTCCCGCACGACTTCATCAATCGCGGCGCGGAGGGCGGCGCGGGCGGTGTTGAAATTATTCTGTGCCGCTATTCTTTGCGATTCGCGCCACTCGTGTTCGTTCTCTAGTTCTTTACCGTTTTCAACTACAGCATCTATCAACTCGTCCCATTTATCGGTCATTATTCACCGTCCTCTTCAATCCACATCACATCCCATTGATCGGTTAAATCCTCGTATGCCTCGATAATCGCAAGTTCCGATGCTTCCTCTGGCGTGTCTGCCTCGATGCTAATATGCTTTCTATTCTGCATCGTTCCCTCGACAACAACCGTGTATTTCATTTTTCCTCCGGCGGTGTGGGTAAAGGCATCCAGTGGGTAACATCATCAACAAAATTGTCTGTCCATGCAATTTCTACCCAGGCACGTTTTGAATAGCATAACGCTAGAACAGGATAATCGCTGTCCGGAAACCGCTCCCCCACCGGCACCCATCTCGTAGCTTCCTGCAACTTAGCCAGCTCCGCGCGGGTGGAGATGAGATCGGCGGCAAGGTTGTACTTTTCCTGCAACGCAATATCATCTCGATAATATATTGCCTGCATTTCGGCTTTATCGCTTGTGAGTTCCTTCAATCGTTCGTCACTAATTTTTTCCATCTTTGCCTCCTGCAAGATAAGCGGATCGTAATTGTTTCAATTTCTCCCAAATCATAGACTTCGAGTAATATGGTCTCTCTCCGCAAAACGAATCTATAGCATCGTTGATTGCCTGTACGTACCCTTCCGAACGGGCGGAGGACAGGGCTTCTTCCCACGGGTCGGGTTCTTGGCTTGGCGCATCTGGGATATCGCTCCAATAGCCGACACCCCAACGTCCTTCAATCGGTTCGCCGTTTGGCAGACATCCACGGGCAATATCATCGTCTAATTCACCCATTATTCACCGTCCTTTTGCGGCGGCATTTCTTTGAATTCCATAATTCCGATAAACCACCAACCAACACATAAGCCGGTGAAAACTGGTTCACGGTCTTCAATTATTCTCACAATGAACATACTCAATTTTCGCCTGAACACTAATCGAATCATCACTTCACCTCCTCGGGCGGCAGAGGCTTGCTCCCACCGGGGATGATTGGTTGCCATAGGTCGTTATTTGCGACTTCTCCGCAAGTTGCTTCCCGGACAATGTATTCCTCTTTGCCATAGGGGACAAACGCTAACCAGATAGGCTCATTCCCTTGATGCCACCCCTCCCCGGTAGTCGCCGGTTGAGACGCGGACTGTTCCAATGTGGTATCATCTTTGTAGAACTCTTCAACATCGACGCAGTTTGCTAACTTACTTCTTGACTCCAGCGTGGACAGGCGGGACTCGATAGCGTCCAGAATTTCCCAAAATGATTTTGTCTTATAAATCTCCCTAAGTGTCTCGTTCATTTCTTCCCTCCATCATTGAACCCAAAATAGATATTATTGGCGTTCTCCAACTCATTGACCCTGTTTCTCAGGGTATACACCAACTTGACCAGCGTCATATAATCCAGGGTTTCGTACAGTTCGCCGTCAATTTCGATGACCGGCGGATATGGATAGACAATCATCTGGCGGGGCGGTGTGATTCCAGTGTAGTCGGGTTTTGTTTCATTCATTTTTGGTCTCCTGTTTGTATATAAATAGTATACGCGATTATGTATAATCTGCAAGCGGCAAATTCAGGTATTCACAGATCACTTTGATAGCTTCATCAGCGGAATAACAGACGGCGGTTTTCCAACCGTGGCGTTTCAATCGTTCGCGCCAGATTACTTGATTTTCGGACAACTTATTCTTGCCGTATTTCATTTCGATAACAAGTCCGGTATTTCCATTTTTCGGAACTGGAAGCCAAACGTCCCAAACGCCCGACCGCAAGCCCTCCGCAAGATAATAACGCGCGGCGCCGATGGATCGTTTGCCCGCGTTCGGCACAGCGAATAACAATTCAAGGTCGGGACAGCGCACTTCATGGATATACGCCCATTGGAAGACGGCGACCTGAGAATCATGCTCGGTCATAACGCGCCCCACTGATCAACCATAGCCCGCGCAATTCCGATGAAGGTTTTTGATCTTTCGTGTTGATCTCTGTTTTTCCCATCTGCAAAATAACGCTTTTTTTGTCTGGGAGTATTATCAATCGAAAACGGTTTCGGCCTATCAACATGAGTCCTTGTTTCAAAAAGAGTATCGTTTTCAGTATGAACAAGCGGGGGAAGATTTTTCAACCATAACCAAGTTGTTTTCAAATCATCATCGCCAAAATAATAAGGTTGTATTTCTTGTGTATATTTTGCTATGGTTGGGCTTGCGCATCCTTTGGGATTTTCAATACATATTTTATCAATTGGAGAAAGCCACAAGTTAGCAAAGAAATTCAATGCGACTAATCTTTTCTCTAATCTGCCTGGTTTATTCCAATGTGCTATTCCCGCATAACTCAAATAAGTACATGGCGGATGAAATATACCCATGTCAAATTGTTCTCTTTTCAGAACGTTAAATATATCTTCTTGGTAATGCCATTCCGGGCGCCCACCTTCACACGGCAAAATATCACACGAAAAGGCTTCATGCCCTCTTTCCCTGAATGCCATTGTTACAACCTGACTAAATTCGCAACCAACAATAATTCTCATTTCCCACCCATCCCCGCCGCCAGGCTTTTTATCTTGTCGCCGGCATCGATGTATTTTTGCTCAACTTTTTTCACTAATTCGGGCGTGCGCATTTCTTCATCTTCACGCCGTACATGGTCGTTGTATGCCTTGATGAATGTGTCCCGGTCATAACTCAGACTTTCAGGATCGGGGAATGACGGCCAGCCGCAGCGCCGGGCGACAGTCTCAATCAGCGGGTGTTTCCAAGATTTCTCGATTGTCTCGATGTAATGCTGGTTCGGATCGTCCGGTAGCGGCTTGCAATGTTTCTCGGGCGAACCGTCGCCCATGCGGAGTACCTCTTCCCATGCCTCATACGCGGAGGGTAGATTCTTCTTTGCAAGCATGATGTCAAATGCCCGTTGCCGCCATGTACCAGGGGAAGGCATAAACTGACCATCGAATGAGCATATAAACTTTGCTGCCGCCGCTATCGCCTCGTTATCCTGAATATCTTCAAGGATTGACGCATACCAGATTATGCCTTCCTGTGTCAATTTATATGACGGATAACCCTGCGACATTGAGGCCATTAACTTGCCGATATATTTTTGTTGATCGTTCATGGTTGCTCCAATAGTTTATTCATCAGGTCGATATTATTTTCTGGATTGGATTTCTTGCCGGCGGCTTTTTTCTCTGACTTGAATCCTTCAACCGCCCAACGCTTGAGAATGGCATCGCAATACTTGAAGTTGCGGACGCTATTCTTTACTGCTTCTTCAATGGCCTCAGGTATCCACTCCGTTGGATATGTCTTTAGCCAGTTATCAATGCCATCTGCAATAAACGGTGTAGTTTGGCTGATATTGTTTTCATAAACTTTGCAAATTTCACCAAATGCAGATTCAGAAGCAGACTCAGATTCAGAAGCAGAAGCAGTTACTTCTGGTGCCTCCGGATTTACTCCGGAAATGGTCTGGACTAACTCCGGAGTAGGTAAAGAGCTTTTCGCTTCCTTTTGCGTACCTGATTGATGTTCTTTCCATGTTGGAATATAAAAATAATCGTGACCACAATGGTTATAAACAACAATCATTTTTCTGCGTTTTATCCAGTCGAATGCAGTCTGTAATTTCTCTATGGAAACGTCATCACGCATTGGATACATTTTAGATTTTATCCACGACATCGAATAAATACCGCGTCCTTCGCTGTCAAGAATCAATGGTAGCAATACCCAACAAACCCTTATAAAATCGTCTGGCATTTCGTTGAAGTCAAACGAATCAAGTATTTTTGTGTGAGTCTGGCGATATTTGACCATAATCACCGTCTCATTTCCGGAATAATATATTCCATGTTATAAGCGTTGAATATATCTTTTTCCTCTGGAGTTTCAACAACAGTGCTACCGTTCCACAATCTACCGTCTTTGACTTTCAAATGCCCTGGCATGTATCCGCCGTACTGTTTTGGTGTAACCATTTTGTGACTGAAGTCTGCCGAACCGGTGCGGATCATAAATATGACACCCCAGCATTCCGGCGTGGTTATGAATAGGTCACATTTGCAATATTTGAGGTCGATTTGCTTGAAATGTTCGCCGTTTTTTATCAAGGCGTATCCGGTAAGCTTGTCGGTTATAGCAAACGAATTACGCGACATTTCACCGAATAAATCTGGCATTTCTGACGGTATGCAGACAATCTCAATATCGCCCACATCTGGTTTATTCCTCCGTAAACTTCCGGCTATTTCTATCCTCTCGCATGTCGGCCGCAAAATACGTGTTAGTTCAATTGCCAACCCGCTGGCAAATTTATGATCAAGCCTATTTCCTTCACTCATAATTTTCTCCGAGTTAAAAAGAATCCGCCTACCCCGATTTCTTGATTGTCGAGGTCAAGAGATGTTTTGGGTAGGCGGTAATCCACTAAAATATTTGCATCTCTAACCTCGACTTGCTTATTATAGCACGTTTTCCAACACAATACCCAAATAATCCGCAACAATCACACAGGCGTCATGGTACTGGATTGAATCCAGGTCAAGCTCTTCCAAGTGAAATTTGCCGTTCTCGTAGTCGCGCCACGAGTGCGAGCCGCGCCTGATCTGGTACTTTTCGAGTAATGCGGTTACGGTTAGGAGTAGGTCATCCATTATGTCATCCTCATTTGACATATTGTTCACGGTGAATTTCATCATGAATAAAAACACGTATTTTTATGAATTCATCGTTGTGGTCAAATAAGAACTCAATCAAACTGTTGTCAGTTCTTAATGAGACTTTTTTAGGTACAAAACGGAAATCACATTCGAAATTCGTTCCCTGCCTTGTAAGCATTTCGACAAACGTATTAGTATCAGTCATTTTCTCTGCCATTGTCAATCCTCCAGTGCAATTTCTAGTTGTTCCACTTTTCGCGCCCTGTGAACCAATCCCCACAATCCGCAAGCCAGCCAATGACCGCGCCAGCCGTTGCCGTCCCGATGGTCAATCATCAGGCTACCTGTCCTGTAGGGATACTTCCTGCATCCACATACGGTCGAGACGCTATGGCTGCGCATCAAGTCGCGGCATTCTGCGCAGGTGTGGCCGGGCGATGTCCCGTGTGTTTCGTGCATATAACTCAGTCCTGTTTTGATGGCCGGTTTCATGCGGACTGTCAATAACCGGGGCTTTGTCATCAGTTTACAAAGTGTCATGATTGGCCTCCTAAATGCCTAGTCTCATTTGTTGTTGGGCGTCATGTATGCGGCGTTCGGCAAGATCAAACCATTTTTGCTCTTGTTCAATTCCCGTAAAACTGCGTTCGTATTTTACGCATTCAACTCCAGTTGTCCCGGTCCCGCAAAAAGGATCAATGACCGACTGGCCCGGGCCAGTAAATGATTTTATGACTCTTCCAGTAATATCCTGTGATGTGTATCCGGGGTGATCAAAATTGTTCTCTTTGAAGAAATATCCTAACCCCGGCATTTGGGTGTTGTGCCACACGTTTTTTGTTTTTATTACCGGTTTTGCATTTGTCAAAATAGAAGAGAATTGATTTACAAAGCCAAATCGAAAAGCGCCTTCAGGAGAATACGAAAGGATTATTTGCCGATAATCAGACCCCAACATATTCCAATATTCAAGAATATATTTTGTTGGGACATAAACAGCGATGTTATTATTTGTAATTCTTTTTAGTTGATTAATCCATTTCGTACACCAATCCAAATATTGAGCATCCGAAACATTGTCTTTGTAGTTCCCATAATCTTTCCCGACATTGTAGGGCGGGTCCGTCCAACAAAAATCAATAGAGTTATCTGGTATTTTTTGCAATTCGCTCGTGCAATCACCAAATATTAATTGTGTGGTCATTGGCAATTCCTTTTGTGCTATACTATTTCTGAATGAGATGGTCTCTTGTTCGGTACGTCGCCCATAAAAAGGCGGCGTATCTCATTTAATCGTACTTGATGTCAAACACATGCCCCATCGGCATGTTTGCAATTTCATCGGCGGTGTATCCGAGTGCATCAAAATACGCGGCCAGAGTTTCAAATGTCTTGGGCGAAAAAGTTTCGTCTTTGTCGCGGCCAGTCAGTTTCATCACGGTCTGGTAATTCAAGCCAGATCGCCCTGCAACCTGCCGCATGTTCTTGACCCGGCCAGCCGCAACTGCTTTGTCGAATAATTCAGGGTTCGGGGTAATTTTCATGCGGACTCCTTGATTTGTTCATTTATTTCAACAATGTCTTTTTTGTGGACGGACTTAAGGATATCTTTCCCTCTAGCAAGAGGTAAATAACATATGCGTAATACCCCTGTTTCGACCATTGGTTCTACGATTATGTATCCATTTTCGCCTTTTTCCCAATCGGCAAGAAGTTGATTCCAATATACATCTTTGATTTTCTTTAACTGCTTATTAGTAAGCTTTAATTCAAGAACTGGTAAATGTTTCATTTCTTCCTCCTCGTGGTCTGCCTACCTGGTCAATCGGATATGTCACGCTTATCGTCGGCGACTTCTCGGTAAACTTGCCGGGGTAAGACTTGCCCTTCCAGTCATTTTTGAGTATCCATACGCATACCTGAGTATCGGTACACCATTGGACTGTGCCGTCGCCGTCGGGCGTGGCTATGAACTGGTAGCGGTGGTAACGGGCGGTGGTCATTTCTTAGTTCCTGTAATTCCAGTCGGCATCTCATAAACAATCTTCGCATTTTTGCCACTATGTAACCGCCATGTCTTACCGTCGTAACTTGGTACAAATCCAGATTCCCATAGTTTTACACATGAGGAAAAATCATAGTCATAGTCAATGTCAAAAAAAGACGATGAATAAGCCCACACGGAATCCCACACGGAATCCCACACGGAAGCCCACACGGAAGCCCGCACGGAAGCCCCCACGGAATCCCCCACGGAAGCCCCCACGGAATCCCCCACGGAAGCCCGCACGGAAGCCCCCACGGAAGCCCCCACGGAATCCCACACGGAAGCCCCCACGGAATCCCGCACGGAAGCCCACACGGAAGCCCACATTTTAAGTAACTCGATATCATGCTCTGTGACTTCGCGTTCCGGCAACTCTAGCGGATTGAGGATAGGTTTGATAATCAAGGGCTTTATAACGCGTTTGAAATCAAGGGATTTAACCCATGACTCGGACTGGATACTGTCGTTGGTCGAACTATTGATCTGATCAATCACGAATTCGCCGGTCAACGGATTATATTCGTACTTGTTGCATTCGTCATCGTCCAGTTTGTAGCGTTTGCTAATACTGGAATGCGAATCGTTCGGACAAGGATCATCTTTTAAGTGTGCCTTGCGATATTTCCAATCCGAGTAATACCGCTTTCCCCCGTGATTTTCAGGGTCGGTTACAAAACTGAAAAATTTACACATGTCATATACCTTTCTTCCTGCCGGACATCATGTGGACTGCCCGGCTTCGAGGGAGAGAATTATTTCTTTGCCAGTTCTTCAATGCGGATACAGTCACGCACAAAGTCTAAGTGAATTTTTGCAAGTGCCAGAGCATTGGAATTTTGCCGGTATTCCAATTCTTTTTCGGCAAGAATAGCGTAACTACTTGAAAACATAGCCAGAGCTGCCGCTTTGCGTTCGCCTTCGTTATTGCCCTGTATTTCGCCGCTTGCAATTGCCTGCAAGGTTGTTGTCTCTACGGCTTCTTTTTGCAGTTCAAATGCCAACCCGGAAGTAAGTGCCTTGTCCGTATTGGCCGACACCAAGTCATAAGCGATTGTCAATTCATTAACTGTTACTGTCATTTTGGTCTCTTTCTGTGCGTGTACCATGCGTCCCGGATAATAGGTTAGTCAGGGTCTTCAATCGGCTGTTTTCCGCGATAAAACGCAACCTCTGCCTGCTGCTTTTCAAGTGGCGTCATCTGACAGACTAGTTCCCCGCCGCACTCAGGACAGATTACAGACACCGGGTCAACGGCAGCACATCCGCATTCATCACAGATATATTCACCTTCCACAATTACACCAATTTGCCTTGACCAGGTTCCTGCAGGACGCCGCTTTCACGGGCGGAGATAATCATCTGAATAGACTGTGATTTTATCCCGTCGTCCTCAGTCGCCTGCTGTCCTTTTTCCCGGATACCCTTCAGGTGGAAGCGCAACTCGCCTGAAGGAAGCGACACATATAATCTGCCTTTGCTGTCCTTTTGTTCACAGGCAACTTGCAGGTCGTGGTCAATTGTCGGCTCTGGCTCTGGGTCAAACCCCATATCAGTTAGCGCCTTGTTGACATCGGTTTTCTCTGGCGCTTCATCGACATCGACAAATGAAACAGAAATAGCATCGTCGTGTTCGTCACCGGCAGATTCGAATCTCTGCAAGGAGGGGAAGCGTTTTTTCAATGCAATCTTTTCGGCGCGCTTTGCCGCCCGTTCAAAACGATCAAACTTTTCTTTTTTACCTACCCCGGCAAATACTTCACTGGCATAAACAACGCCTACGCCAGTCCAGACAGGCTCTTTACCGACAAACTCTTTGGCAACTTCGAAATATTTCTCTTCCCCGAGTGCTTTCAATTCACGTGCAGTTTCAAAGTAGGATTGCCGCCATGCTTTGTTTGTCAGGCTTTCTCGTAAAGTAACGTGAACTGCAATATCCCCATCTTCGAAATTAGCCTCTTCAGGCGTGGCCTCCCGCGTTTCAGTCCAGAACCTTTGCGGTTCGGTAACGCCGTGCGTTTTGCATTCATCCTCTAGTGACTCTTGGGCTTTCCTGCGAAAACCAACGATCCCTGTGATCGGCCCGGTTCCAGGAAGATAGTATGCTTCTTGCGCGAACGGATTCAGTCCATTTGCTGCTGAATAATGCGCAAGGGCATAAACCTCTTTATCTTCCAGTTTGTTTCCGTTGACAATCATAAACTTCAGCCTGGATGCAAATTCGCGGGCTTTCTGAATTGTCGGGCTTTCAATTCTCTGTGTTCCTGATTGTGTTGCAAGTGCTGTTTGTTCTGTCATTTCTTATCCTCTCTTTCATAAACATACATTCCAGAATCAATCATTTTTTGAACTAAAGCGGCTTGCATGCAAATGATGAATGCCGCTGGTTTGCAAGTGAAGTGCGGCCAGCCATACTGCATACTTACTGACTTCTTTTCTTGCGCAAGTTCACATAATCGTTTTAGCGATGTTACTTGTTCCATCTGTCCTCTCTTTCAAAATTCGGGACTGGCGGTCGGGCATTCGCCCTGTAGCAGACTTAGCCTTGTGGCAGATCAAGCCACTAAATTGTTTGGAAGGTGAAGTTTCCGTTTCTCCATCCGCGATCTAATTTCCGCCAGTCCCGGCGAATGGCTATTTTACAATCTCAATCAGTTCCAACCGGGAACAGCGCGCCTTGCCATCAGTGTTGTAAGGCACGACCACGCCTACGCAGTCCATCCAACGGATACGGCAACGCCAAATTTTAGGATCGCTCTGGTCGCCTTTTATCCATTTGATAGTGGCGAAATTGATACCACATCCACAATCATTCGTAGGTAGAGGATTGACGACTTCTTCGATATACGAACCAGGTTCCAATCTCCACGTTTCGGGCGGATTTTGATAAGCGCCAAAGGTTTTGTAAACAATAAATCCGAGATCGTCATGCTCAAAATTATCAGCCATCCACTTGATAGGATTTAGCATGTTTTTGGCATCGCTCAGGTTGGCATCGCTCAGGTCGGCACCGCTCAGGTTGGCACCGCTCAGGTTGGCACGTCTCAGGTCGGCAC
>Ga0172380_10001307_pt1 | contig 43086 bp, 35 predicted proteins | sample Leawe162metaG_FD_119747 | JGI IMG/M metagenome (GOLD analysis project Ga0172380, IMG submission 119747) | Leachate microbial communities from a municipal landfill in Southern Ontario, Canada - Leachate well 162 metaG | ecosystem: Engineered > Solid waste > Landfill > Unclassified | place...
GAAATTATGTTTTAGCAGATTCAACAAGAATACTTTTTGATTATGCAGATATCCTTTGTTATGATGATAATGGGCAACAAACAACAACAACTTGGGATGGTCACACATATCCAGTTATAACAACAACAAATTTAGGTGATGGGAGTATTGGTCATATTGGTTCTGCAGGATGTATAAGACTTGCTAAAGCCCAATGGTGGCTATTAGCTCGTATTGCTGGTTGGAATGGAATTTAGAGAGGATTTTAATGCTTATTACAATTATTGCTGATGGAAAATAAATTTTTAAAATGACTTCTAAAAAAGAATATAATATAACTCCTGGTGCATATACACTTTCCACAAGTGCAAATAAATCAACTATATCCACCTCAATTTCTAATAAAACTGTTTATCTGGTTCCAGGAACAGAGTTTATTTTTTGGGTATCCTCTTCATCTAAGGAAAGAACTATTACTAGCCAACATATGTTAAGTTATTGGGAAAGATTTAAAAAGTTAATAACAGATGCAATATCTGTAACGGGGGTAATTGAAAAATAATGGCAACTTTATGGGATAAAGCAACAGCAGAATCTGGCAATACAACAGCATTTGATAATGTTACAGCTGCCGGATCTAATACGTTTACTGCTTCTACTGCACAACATTATGAAGGATCATATGCATATTGTGCTCACGGTGTAGATGGATCTGCTTTTGCTGATATGACCTATACTGGTCAGGATGAGATATACGAAGAATTCTATGTATATATTCCTTCAACTCTGCGTTCCAGTGTAACATGGAGTTATATATTATGTAGTTTAATCAGATATGATGCATACACCGGATTGCTTGATTTATATATAGAGACAGACGGTGACGGGGTCCCGTTCCGTTGGACATGTATAGAGGCGGGGTGGGCCTCCAGTACTACTAATTTTGCTACCGACCAATGGATTAAAATAGAGATGTACTGGCACTATGTTGGTGCTGGTTCTTCAGTATGGTGGATCAAAGCTGGGGGATCAACTATATATTCTTCTAGTACAGCTACACCTGGTGCAACTACTTGTACATTTAGTTCCTTCGGTATGGATGCTATTTTTACTAACGGTGTTGGTGATTTATATTTTGACAATATTCGTGGCCATGATCAAGAAGAAGCAGAACCAGAAGAACCAAGTGGTGGTTCTATAATACCAGTAATTATTTATAATTTACAACAACAAGGTATGTTATAAAGATATTAATATTTCTAAAAATGGATATTTCATGAAAAAATATTAAAAATATATAAAAAAACGACATCTTTTATATGAAAGAACAATTGATTTATTAGAGGTATAATAGCATGATATTTCCATTAAAATATAATACAGCAAGTCAAGAAGTTCCTTTAGGGTTCTTTTTAGACACTTCTACAGGAAATTTAGAACAAACTGGTTTAACAATAAATAATACAGATATAAAATTATGGAAATCTGGTGCTACTACTCTTGCTAATAAAAACAGTGGTGGTGCAACTCATATATCTAATGGTATATATTATTGTGTATTAGACGCTACAGATACTAATACTTATGGACCATTAGAAATATTTGTTCATGTCACAGGTGCTTTATCTTTTCATAAAATTTGTACAGTTATTAATACTGATGCATATGATGCATTAATGAGTGCTTCTTCTGGTTCTCTTAGATCTACAGTAACAGATAAAACTGGATTTAGTTTATCGGTAACTCCTCCTACAGCCCAGAATATTTGGGAATACGGAACAAGAGTATTAACATCATCGGGATCTGTAGTGGTAGCAACTAATAACGATAAAACCGGATACAGTTTATCTGGTGGGGTAACCGTTACAACTAACAACGATAAGACCGGTTACACAGTATCTACAGTAACAGACAAAACCGGATACAGCTTATCAGTAACACCACCGACAGCCCAGAATATTTGGGAATATAATACAAGAGTATTAACATCATCAGGTTTAGTTAGTGCTAATGTTACTCAATGGGATGGTTCTGCTGTTCTTACTCCTACATCAAGTGGAGTACCTTTAGTACGAGTAACAAGTATAGCAGATAATGTTATTACTGATGCAGCAATAGCTTCTGATGCAGAATATACATTAGAACAAATTGGTGGTGCAGTATGGGATATTCAAAGATCTTCTCATACATCTACAGGAACATTCGGGGAATATGTAAATGTTCAATCAAGTTCAGGTTCTATTTCAGAAGCATATATAGCAGGTGCTGTATGGAATGCTTTAAGGACTAATTATGCAGATTCTGGATCATTCGGCCAGGGAGCAGCTTCTGTACAAGGTAATGTAACCGGTTCAGTAAATAGTGTAACTTCAGGAGTAACCGTTACAACTAATAATGATAAAACCGGATACACAGTATCTACAGTAACAGATAAAACCGGATACAGCTTATCGGTAACACCACCTACAGCTCAGAATATTTGGGAATACGGAACAAGAGTATTAACATCATCGGGTGCTGTAGTGGTAGCAACTAACAATGATAAGACCGGATACACAGTATCTACAGTATCTGACAAAACCGGTTACAGCTTATCGGTGACTCCTCCTACAGCTCAGAATATTTGGGAATACAATACAAGAGTATTAACAAGTACAGGATCTACTTCAGTAGATTACGATCAAGTTGCTGATGCAGTATGGGATGCTCAAAGATCTTCTCATACATCTACAGGAACATTCGGGGAATATGTAAATGTTCAATCAAGTTCGGGATCTATTTCAGAAGCATATATAGCAGGTGCTGTATGGAATGCTTTAAGGATTAATTATGCAGATTCTGGATCATTCGGCCAGGGAGCAGCTTCTGTACAAGGTAATGTAACGGGATCGGTTGGAACGATAACAAATCCAGTTACTGCTGGAACTGTAACAGACAAAACCGGATACAGCTTATCGGTAACTCCTCCTACAGCTCAGAATATTTGGGAATACAATACAAGAGTATTAACAAGTTCGGGAGCTGTAACGGTATCAGATAAAACAGGATTTTCAGGAATAGTAACAGATAAAACCGGATTTAGTTTAGTGGTAACACCACCAACAGCCCAGAACATTTGGGAATACAATACGAGAGTATTAACTTCTTCAGGATCAGCTACAGTAGATTACGATCAAGTTGCTGGAGCTGTATGGAATGCTCAAAGATCCTCTTATACATCTACAGGAACATTTGGAGAAGGTGTTGCAGTATCTGGAGCAATAACTCTTGGAGATATTATAGATGGTATTTGGGACGAACCGGTATCTAATCATACTTCTACAGGAACTACTGGAAAAGCATTAACAAGTACAGGAACTGTAACAGTAGATCCTATAGATATTTGGAGCTATACAACACGTACATTAACAAGTAGTGGTACAGCAACTGTTGATCCAGCAGATATTTGGTCATATACAACTAGAACACTTACAAGTGCAGGAATTGTATGGGATGCTTTAAGATCTTCTCATACATCTACAGGAACATTTGGAGAGGGTGTTGCAGTATCTGGAGCAATGACATTAGGTGATGTTATAGATGGTGTTTGGGACGAACCAAGAGTTGATCATACTGATTCTGGAACATTTGGAGAATATGTAAATGTTCAATCAAGTTCTGGAAATATTTCTGAAGCTTTTATAGCTAATGCAGTATGGAATGCTCAAAAATCTACACATACATCAACAGGATCATTTGGAGAATCTGTTAATGTAGATACAATAGATATTTGGGAATATCCAACAAGAACATTAACAAGTTCAGGTGTTGCTCCTGTTGATCCAGCTTCTATTTGGACATATACAACAAGAACACTTACAAGTTCTGGATCAGTTCCAATAGATGCAGCTGATGTTTGGTCATATGCAACTAGAACATTAACAAGTACTGGTACTTCAGATGCTACTTTAGCCAATCAAATAATAATTATTAATCATTTAATAGATATTAAGGGTGCTGGATGGGTTGATGAAAACTTAGTAGGTATTATGGCTGCTATAGAAAATGGGACATGGGGAGGATATTTTATATAATGGGAACTAGATATGCAGCAGATATTCTTACTCCAACTACTCTATCTTTTATATTTCTAAAGGGTAGAGTAGCCTATGATGCTTATTCAGTAGATTCTGTTACTATACACGATTCTTATGAAGATGCTTTAGCAGATGATAATATTATAGAGACTATAACAACTATTGATCATACTGTTATAGGAACATATGTATATGAGGCAGAAGTTTTAGATACTCCAGGTACATATTTTGATAAAGTATTTGTTACACCAACAAGTACTGGAGATCAAATATCTTTTATTGGTAGTTTTTATGTAGCAACTCAATCTGAATCAGTAGATAATTGTATTGTGTATGGTGATTTAAAATATAGTAATGGTGATCCAGTAGTGAGTGCATTAGTTTATGCAATACCAGCAGGATCTCCTTCAATATCATCTACGGGATATGGTATTTCTCCTGTTCCTATACAAGTTTATTCTAATGAAGATGGATTATTTGAAATTGTTTTAATGAGAAATACATATTTTATTGTTACAATATCAAGTATAGGATATAGACAAAAAATATTAGTACCCGATTCAAGTACATATAATTTATTTACTTTAAGTAGTATTAGTATGAATAATAGTCCTATGCCTGTTCCAGTTAATCCAGAATGGTAAGGTATTAATATGAGATGGTCTGCTCCAAGAGTTCCTGACATCAAAGGTCTTGTTGATCGATATCAATTATATAATAGAGTATTACAGAGAAATGTAGCACTTATATATAATTTTGGATCTCCATGTACTTATTGGAGAAACACTTCTATTACTCCAACAGGAACTTTACCAACAAATGGGACTAAATGTTATTGTTGGAGTAATCCAGTAGATGGTGGTGGAACTACTGAGAATCAAAGTACTCAACCAGATAGATTTCATTTTTTATGTGGTGGTACTGGTTATATTGATGTTAATGGAACCGGTGGTGGATATCAGAAATATGGATATAGAGAGCATATTTTTAGTACACCATCTAATTTAACATTAACATCTGGTTTAGTTGTTACTGGGAATAGGAATAGTTGTTATAGTTTATCTAGTTCAGAATTAAATGGTACTATAACAACTGAAATGATTACACTAGATCAATTTAAAGATGTTGATTTTTTATTATTTAATGATGTTGTTGATACTAATATAAATAGAATTGATTATTTTTATTCTGTTGATGGAACCAATTGGACTCAATTAACAACTACAACATATACTGATAATTTATTAGCAAATAAAGAATCAACTTTAGTTTTACCATCGACAACAACACAAATACAATTTAGAATAATTTTAAGAAAAAAAGCATTAAATGTTCCATCTCCTCAATGGAATTCAATAAGATTTAGATATAGACAAGGATATACTTTAGCTGAGATAGATCCTAGATTTTCTACTTATACATATCCTTCTTTTCTTGCGTCTAGGGAACAATCAACTGCAATAATTGAGGGAAGTACTGATCATGGTGGTTGGGTAACTAAATTTCCATTAAAATTTTGGGTTTTACCCGAATCTACGGTAGAAAATGCAGATGTTATTCAATTTTTAGCAGGAACCTATCAAGGAATGTTATTTGCAACTTCAGATGTTATTAAATATACCTATGGTAATGATACTCAGATATTACATAGGGGTTTTAAAGCTGAATTAATACGTGATAATCATGATGTACTTAAAATCGCAAAATTTTTAATTTAACTTTTAGGGTTTTATGAGCATTATTATATAAAGTAGGGATAAAATGAGCTTTATTGGTATTAAAAACATAGAAAACCTCTTAAAAACGGCTAATTTATCATCTTTAGATGAAAATTATGAAATAAAAGAGGAATTTCTATCAAATCCAGGAGATTTATTGGCTTTTTTAATAAAACCAGAAGTAAAAATACTAGTAAATAATGTAATTCTCTTAGATAGAAAAATAAAAGAAGCAAAAGTAGTTTTAAGTGGATTAATGACAGAAGAATCTGATAAATTTATTAATTATTCTAATAAATTGAAAGAAGAACCAGATTTTAAGCAAAAAGATGATGTAATGAATGAAGCTATTATTGAAGCTATTAATATTATACTTGAAAATGCTATGAAATTAAATGAATTCTATGAATCTAGAAAATAAGCAGTATTATGTTTATTTAGTTAAAGATAAAGATAATACAAAGTTTAAAATAGGATGTACTGGAGATAATCCTAAAAGAAGATTAAAGCAATATATTTCTCATAATCCTGATATTGTTATTTGTGGGTATTGGAAAGTAAAAAGTAAGGAATATGAAAAGTATATTCAAACTGAATTAAAGAAACAATGGTTTAAACCGTGTATCAGAAAAGGTCAAGTTGAATGGTTTGAGGGTTCAACTGATTTACATAATATAGAAGTTATTATAAATAAATTAGAAGGAAGGACACTATGAAAATCAATAGTAATACCATATCATTAGATAGGGAAGAATATGCAGCTGTAGAAAAAGTTATTGAGAAGATTGCTTCTGATAATAAAATTGATAATATTACAGAAGTAAAAGTAGTTCTTTCTCCTGAATCTGGTACAATTAAATTTAGATCTGCAGAGGATATTAGTAGTGGTGATGTAAAGGAAGAATCTTGTTCTGAAACAGAAAAGAAAAAAGAAACTCCTGTAGCATCTAAAGATGAGGATGAAGGGTAATGGATTTTTTAGGAATTAAATCATTAGATCAACTTATAAAATTAGCTGATATACCCCAAACTGAACAAGCATTTGGTGAACAGGGTCAAAATGCAAATAATGTTACTGAGTTAATAGCCAGACCAATACCTAGTACGAAATTACCTGGAGCATCAAAAGGTACACATCATAAATATCCAGAAGGTATAGTAGATGAATCAAAAGTTATGTCTCAAGAAGAAGCACATATACACCCACAAAGTTAATAGGAGTTATTTTAATGAACATTAAATTATTATCACAAAAATATGCCGAAGAAGATTTAGATCTTGATAAGGCTATACAAGTATGGAAAGAAGCAAGATTAGCTCCTGAAAATATACGAGAACAAGTACAAAATGATGTAGGAGTTCGTATTAGTGCTTTAGATGCTAGAGAATTATATAAACTTGGAGAGACTAAACAAACTGCTTTAAAAGAGTTTGGAATGGCAGAAGGTGATGAAAAAAATTGTCCTTTTTATGCTATTAATTATTCTAATCAAAATAAAAATTACGATGGTATGGAAGTAATAGCTAAAGATTATGATGTAAGTGAAGGAAGATCTGATTTAATACCATTTAATTTAAAAAACAGTAAAAAGATAAAAGTAACTCCCAAGATAAGAAAAGCTTTTGATAGGGTTGGTGAAAATCTCTTTAGAGATAAATTTGCTGCAAAATATTGGACTTTAAAAGAAAAAATTGGTGAAGATGGTAAAAAATCTGTTTATTTAGTAGCTATTGAAACACCCGATTCTCAAATAAAACATGCTAGTATAAAAGAAGCACAAGGAACACCACCAACAACAGCACCAACTAATGAACAAAGTAATGTTGAAGTTTCTCCTCAAGGAACAATAGAAGAAGATATAGAAAAAAAGAAAGCACCATTAATTGAAGAAGGATTCTAATTATGGGTTTTAAAGGTAAAACATTAGACGATATTATTAAATTTTCTGAAGTAGAAGTATTATTATCTTCTATTGATATTAGTTTAAAAGGAACTGTTGTTAAACCAGTAAAATGTCCTGCTGTTGGTAGAAAAGATGATTATTTAAAAAATATGAATGGAGACCCCACGTGTATTAGGGGAGAAAAAAAATGTCCCTATTTTAGGGAAGCATCTTTTCATTTAGAAGATTATAGTAAAAGAATAATATGTGATGCTATTAGTTTAGAGGATGTTAAAGGAAGATAAGTGTGGGTCTTAATACACCATTTTTACCTGAAAATTTAGGTGCTCCTCTTTATAATTTCGGATTTTATAAAATCCAGAGACATACTAAAGCTATATTTGCTGAATTATTAAAGAATTTTTTTAGTAGTATGGCAAAAACATATGCTTTAACTATTCCAGAAATATTAGATTTAGAAAATACAATTGAATTAGAAAAATTATTTATTAGTCAAGACTTTCCTTATATGGAAAGAAAATTACCCCTCCTTGTTATATCAATATCTGATATTAAAGAAAAGAAAATGTATTTAGGAGCCGATAATGTTATCGGTTATAGAGTTTTAGGAACATCTACTGGTCAAAGAACTGTTGAAGTATATGGTGGTGCTTGTAATGCTACTATAAAAATAACTAGTTTAACACTATCTATTGATGATAGAATGAAATTAATAGAATTATTAAATTTATGTTTTAGTCATTATTATAGATGGCAATATTATTATACATTTGATGATGGTACATTATTTAATATTACCCCAAATGCAGGTACATTATCATTTGGTGGGGATGTAGAGGAAGCTAATACATCAAAAACATCTATGATATATGCTAATACATTAACTATGGAATCATTTATTGAATATACTTGGACAAGTACAGAGGTAGTTGAGAGAATTAATCATACTAATATAACAGCTGAAGTATTAGAACCAGATTTAACTGAAATTATTGATAATGAATATATTGATGAAAATGCTGAATATTATCCATAATTAATAATTAATAATTCTATTACAGATTAATTTTTCCATGTAAGTGTATTAAATAAAGTTAAAAGTAGAGCATTATTAATATAAAGCTACTGTTTAAGGAGAAAAAGAATGGCCGGATATACATTACCAGGTACTATTTTAACTGAGATAACTCAACCAAAAAGTGTAAATATATCATCAACTCAACGAGTTCCGTGTTTTATTGGAACAGCTAGTGATACTATATTAGTAACAAATGAAGCTGTTGTTAGAACTTCTACTGGAGGAGATATTACAGCAGATTCATTAGCATATACATCTAGTGGTATTTCGGAAATTCTTTATATTGGTAAACAAAGAGGATTAAAAGATATTCTTACACCAACTCATTATTCTCTTTCAAGTACTGGAACAATTGTTTTTACAAGTACTGGATTAGCCTATGTTGCATATCTTTCTACTTATTATGTTACTTATAAATATGATAGACCTTATGATGCTACTCATTTAACTGATACTACATTAAATGATTATCGTTATAAAGAATTTACAAATTTTGAAGATGTTGTAGCTGATCTTGGTGATGATATTCCAGATAATCCACTTGTTATGATTTGTAAATTGGCATTAAAAACATATAATGTTCCTAAAGTTGCTACGGTTCAAGTACCAACTGGTACAGTAACTGATTATACTAATGCATTAGCAATGATTTTATATCGTGATGTTCAAACAGTATGTTGTTTATCTACAAATGCCAGTGTTAGAGCATTATTAAATAGTCATGTTACTGAAAGAAGCTTACCTGATAATGCTAGATATAGAATGGGATGGACAGGAGCTGCTATTGGTACAGAAATAGGATCTGATGCAGATGCTAATTCAATTAGTGGTATTGCTGTAGGATTATTAAATGAATTAATGGTTATAGTTAATGCAACTAGAGCTAAATATTATTATAATGACCCAACTACAAGAGAAGAATTATATACTGTAGTTGATGGTTCTTTTATTGCAGCAGCAATTGCAGCTTATAGAGATTCTTTTTCAGATCCAGCAACTACATTATTAAATAAAACTATTCCTGGTCTTGAATTGTATGAAGAAGATTATGATGATTATTATTCAGAATATATGCTTACTCAAGCTGGTGCAAATAGTGTCTTCTTAGTACAAAATAGTACTGGTGGAACTATGCAAGTTATTGATGATTTAACAACAGATAATTCAACTGTTGAAAGAAATAATATTAATATAATTACTGCAAAACATTATATAGCAAAAGATGTTATTCGTCAAATGAATAGAACCTTTAGAGGTAGATTAATTCTTGATAGAACAACTTATGCAAATACTGTTAAAGGTTATTTAGGAATTATGTTCTCTATTTACAAGAGTGCAGGAATTATAGAAGATGTAGGAACAATAACAGTAACACTTCCGACAACTAACAGAGATACCGTTAATATACATTATGGGTACTATGCCGTGTACACACATAAATACACAGTAGGTACTTATTCATTAGAGGTATAAAAAGTACTTGACAGTATCTACCTATTATGATACAATGGACTCACCTTGAAAAAGGTGAGTTTTTTATTATATAGGGGATATTATTGTGAAAGAAAAAGAATGTAAACATTGTGGAACAAAGGAAAATTTAAGAACTAATAAAAATGGTGGTATTTATAATTGTTGTATACATTGTTATGAGACTATAGAAATACCAGATCAGATGAAAAAAACTAAAGAAGCTCTTTTAAACAAATATGGAGTAACTGATTTAGGTGAATTGAGAAAAAAAAGACTTATAGAAAATCCTCCTAAAGAAAAAGAAAAAAAACAGGTTATTTGTAAATATTGTGGATCTTTAAATATAGTTACAAAACAAACGAATAAGAGATTTATAGAATATTCTGTTTGTAAAGATCATTGGGAGAAATATCAAAAAGAAAAATATGAAGTAAGGAAAAAAACAAATAAAGAAAAATTTAATGTTGAGAATCCAATGGATTCTTTAGAAATTATAATTAAACATAATAAAAATATTAATAATAAGAGTATTGAAGAGAAAAAATTAATAGAAAATAAAAGAATAGAAACAAATAGAAATAACTATGGAGTTGATTATCCACTTCAATCTTTTGATATACAAAAATCTCATATTGAAAATGTATTTAATAAATATGGTGTACAAAATGTAATGCAAGTACATAAATTTAAAGAGAAACAAAAACAATCTATATTAGAACATTATGGTGTAGATAATCCTTTTAAAATAACTGGAGTAAAAGATAAAATTAGAAAAACTAATTTAGAAAAATATGGATATGAGTTTCCAAGTCAATCTTCTACTATACAAAATAAAATTTTAATATCACGAAGATCTACTTATTGGGATAAATTTATATATTTATTATCATTAAAGAATCTTGAACCATTGTTTTCTAAAGAAACATATATTACATCTAAAAATTCTTTAGACTATAAATGTTTAATTTGTAATAATATTTTTTCATCTAAAGGCACAGAACCACAACGTATATCATGTGGTTGTTATTCCAAAACATCTTCTTATGAATATGAAATAAGAGATTGGTTATCTTCTTATAATATTATAAATATTGTAAGAAATATAAGAAATTTAAATGAACAACATTTAAAATATGAAATTGATGTATATTTACCAGATTATTCTATTGGAATTGATTTTCATGGATTATATTTTCATTCATCTTTAATGAAAGATACTTTATACCATTTTAAAAAATATGATTATTTTAAACAAAAAAATATTAAATTTATTCAAATTTTTGAGAATGAGTGGTTATCTAAACAAGATATAGTTAAATCAATAATTCTTAATAAATTAGGTAAATCTGAAAAGATATATGCTAGAAAATGTATACTTAAGGAAGTTTCATATGAAGAAAGTTTAGTATTTTTAAATACAAATCATATACAAGGATATACTCCAGCATCTATAAAAATTGGATTATATTATAAAGATGAATTAGTTTGTATAGGTACATTTGGTCAAAATAGATTTAATAAAAAAGATAATTCAATAGAATTAATAAGATTTGCTAATAAAATGGGTATTACTGTTATTGGTGGTTTTCAAAAAATATTATCATATTATGAAAAAACATATACACCATTAAAATTAATTAGTTTTGCTGATTTAAGATATTTTTATGGAGAAAGTCTTATAAAAACAGGTTTTTCTTTAGAAAAAGTAACAAATCCTAATTATTTCTATTTTAAAAAACAAGATCCTTCAAAATTATATTCTCGTAGGGAGTTTCAAAAGCATTTATTAGCTAATAAACTTGATATATTTGATCCTGTATTATCTGAGTATGAAAATATGTTAAATAATGGATATTTACGTATTTTTGATGCTGGAAACCTAAAAATGGTTAAAAATTATACTTAAATAACCTAGTTTTTTTCTTATTTCTAACTTAATTTTATCTTAAAATTACCCCTATATTGAGCATCTTTATTATAAAAGATACTTTTATAGGGGTAACTTACATGGGTGATTATACAGTACAAGGTAGTAGATTATTACCATTACATAATATAAATGAATCGGCAACTACTCCCCATTCATCAATACAATCAATTACAATGGGTATTCGTATTGGCAATCAAAAATTTGCCATAGGATATATCAATAAATTTTCATTTGAGATGACAAGGGATCAAAAAACAATTTATCAAATTGAACCATATCCTGATATTATGGGAGATGATTCTGCTCCTGCAGGTATTGCGACATCTTTTACTTCAAGAAGATTTGATGAAAATACAAGATATTGGCCAGGTGAAGCAATTGAAGTTATTCCAGGTAAGATGCAACCTCTTAAATTAACCTTGGAAAGATATTCATTATATACTGCTAATCTCATGGCTGCTGTTACTCGTGCATCAGGATCTGGAGTTTATGATCCTCTTGAAGTAGCTCCTAATTTACAAGAAACTGCTCCTGCAATTATCAAATATATTAGTATATTACAACAAGTAAGACCATTTGATATTTATCAAATTTTTGTATCACCTATAACAGGCGGAGTTCTTTGGGGAAGAAAATTTGGTGGATGTTGGTTTACTAAAATTGGTGAGGTTTCACCAGAAGCTGAAAAAAATGAACCACTGCTTGAGCAAGGAGAAATCCAAGCTACTTATATTCGTCCTCTCACCTCTTCTTTAGGTCGTTAATCTAGATTCTAAAACCCCCCAGAATACTGGGGGGTTTATTAAATAAAATAAAAATATGAAGGAGTACTTAAATGATACCAAAGGAAAGATCAATTCGTCAAGCTATTGAAGAATTAGATAAAGATGATTTTTTAACTGGTGAAGATATAAACCAGATTAAACCTCAAATTCCAAATCCACACGCTCAAAAACAAAATGTTTTTCAAAACCCAGCCTTAAATGTCCCAGATTTACACAAAGAACAAATTGAATCTCCATTAAAAGAAAGAAAAGAAGCAATGGAAAAACCTATTATATCTCACGCTCAACTTAGAGATGAATTAATAGACGAAAGAATCCAACAAGATATTCTTTCTGTAAAAGGAATATCTGATAAAAAAGTTTCTACACCAAAAGATATTTTAAAACAATTAATTGTACGTGGTGATTATCAAGAAACAATAGAATATTTGGGTTCTAAATGGACATTAAGAGCACTTGATCAAAGGGATTTATTATTAGCATCAGAATTAATTAATGAAGATGCTGGTACAGATATGGCTAAAATGTCTTATTTTGTTTTTGTTCAAGTTTTATTTTCTATTGAAGCTATTGATGGTGTTTCTATTTATGAAATGTTTCCAGATATAAAACCAATTGATTTTAAAACAAGAGAACAATTTAATTTAAGAATAAGAAATGCTTTAAAATCTTATTTAATGCATGTAGCTCCACAAATTATTGATGATTTTTATACAGAATATAAAAGAATTGAAAAAGTTAGAAATGATGCATTGAGTGATTTAAAAAACTCATAAGTCATCCAATTGAATCCTGGAACGATGTTTCAGAACTATTGGGTGACGAATTAATAAAGTATTATGTTTGTACATACAATAAATGGAATCCTTATTCAGAAGAAATAAAGAATATTCCTGATATTTATTGGATGATACAATTTCAAATGGTTCAATTAGCTAATAAAAGATTATGGGAAGATTTTTATAGACCTTCTGCTGAACTTACTGGTCAAATTACTAATCCTCAAGTATTTAAAGCTTATTATGATCATATGAGAAGACAAGAACGTAGAAAGAAAGAAAAAGAAAAAGCAGGAAAAGATAGTTCTTTTTATTATGAAAATAAAGAAAAAGATATGAATTCTGAATACACTTATTCAGAAGCAGAAGCAAATGCTCATTATGATCCAACTTTAGGATTTGTTGATGAAAAAGGAAAAGTTATTATTCCTAAAGATGAATGTGATTCTATGATTGGGTTTGATGGAGCAATGATTTCTTATTAGAAATCAGAGGTAAAAAATGGGTAATATTCTTGGAAAATCATTAGCCGCTACGTCAAAAGTAGATCCATCTACTTTTGGTGCTCTATTTGAAAAAACAGCTTCTGAAATAGGAAAGGGTTCTAAACCATTTATAAGAATTTTTGGTGAAGGATCAAAAGATCTTCAAAATGTATTTAAATCAGGTACTGGAGGAATACAAACTGCTTTAAGTGGTCTTGAGAAAGTAATAGGTTCTTTAGTAAATTTCTTTACTGGTGCAATAGTTAAACTTGCCGGTGCTTTCTTAGAAGGAATGAATGTTGCGAATAAAATGTGGCAACAATCATTTCAAGGTGTTGATTCCACCATGAAAGCATTTAAAAATCAATTATTAGCTCCTATGGCTAATACTGCAATGGGCAAAGTAATGAATAGTTTCATGGATAATTTGATTACATCCATGATGTTTAGATTTGAAGAAGGATTAAAATGGAGAGAAACTAGACAAGCAGCTGCAATACAAATGGGAACAGGTTCTCCCGGAGCAGGTTCATTTGCTAGTGGTGTAACAAAATGGAATTGGGCATTGGGTCGTGGTCCTGCAGCGGAAGCTGGTGCAGCAATGGCTGGTCAAGGTTTTACAAATATAGCTGTTTTTGATAAAATGCTTGGTATGAGTAAGCAAATGGGTATGAATATGCAGGAAGCAGCTAAAGAATTAAGATCTTATGCAGCTACTGGTTTAGAAGCTTCCGATGCAACTAAAGTTATGGAAACCAACTTTAGAAAATTACAAGCAGCTGCAGCAGGAACCACACTTCCAGTAAAAGAAATGTCTGGATATGTAACCCAAGCAGCTACTGCAGCTAGATTTATGAATGTTGATATTGGTTTAGTTGGAACAGCTATGTCTGGATTAGTAAAACAGAGTAAAGAATTATCTGGTTTTGGTTTAGATATGCGTATACATGGTCAAGGCATATTAAAAGATTTTACTACTGGTGGATCTAAAATGACTGATGCTATGTATTCTTTTTATGGATCTAAAGGTGGAACAGAATCAAAAGGTGTTGGTTATGATTGGATGGCTGGTCGTTATGGAGAAAAAGCAGCTTCTTCTATAACAAGAACTGCGGGGGGTGGGTTCTCTTTTGGTGGAGAAGATGTTATTTCTGGCAATAAAGGAATGGAAAATCGTTTACGTGTTCAATTAAAAGTTATGCAAGATGCAGCTGCTGGTGCTTCTGATGCACAAGAAGCATTTTTTATGATGAAAAAAGTAGGAGAAGAAACACTTGGTTTAAGTGAGGAGGCAGCAACTGCTTTAGCTGCTGGTGGAGAAGAAGGATTAGATAAAATTCTTAATAATGGTGCATTATCTTCTGAATTTAAATCTACTAATCAAATAATGGGTGAATTACAAACATCTGGTGCAAGAACAGAACAATTGCAACGTTTATTAGTTAGCCTAAATATGAAACAATTAGATGTAGCTTTATTACTTCCTGTAGCATTAGAAGGATTGGGGGAGTATATTAAAACAGGAAAAAAAGATAAAATATCAACTGTTGCTACTAGTGGATTAGATCTTTTTGGAGATATGTTTAAAGAAGGAACAGAAGTAGCAAAATTATTAAAAGGCACAGATCCAGAAACATTTAATAAAATGCAAGCTTTGGGGAAGAAATTAACTGGTAGTGTAAAAGCAAAAGCAGAAGGTGGCTCAGTTTTATCAGGATCTTCCTATTTAGTAGGAGAAAGAGGACCAGAAATATTTAGTCCAGAATCTTCTGGAAATATTATACCAAATAATCAAATAGGTGGATCAAGTGGAGGAGTTACCATTAATTTAGCTGTTTCCGGTTTTTCCAATGAGACTAAAGATGTTATTACCAAGATGATAATAGATAAGATGAATAGTATTTTAGGATAATGGTATATTATTATGTATAAACTTCCATCATTACCAAATTCAGTTGTAAATGGAGTATATAATTATCTTCAATATCAAACACCTTATTCTGATGTTGGACCAAAAGGATTTACCCCATTTCAATTCTCATCTAGTAGACTTCAATCAGATACTACCCAATTTGGTGGTATCATACCATCTAATCCAATAAGTAGTACAGTAGCAGAGGGGTCTAAAAGTTGGTATGAAATGTGGATAAATCCAGAAAAAGTGTCTTTATCTAGACAATTTCAAGTTAGAGAAGTACATACTGCTGGTTCTATTGTAGCGTTTCATTATAGACCACAAACAATAAAGATGCATGTTGAAGGAGCCGTTGGTTGGATAGCAAGAGGACCTTTTGATGAGAATTCAAAAGCATCTTTATTTACAAATATGTCTAGTAGTCAAAGTACTGTTGGTTTAACTAGTAATAGTGAAGATAATTCTCCTAGAATATTTTTGAAACGATTAAGAGATTTGGCAGAAGATCCTGCATATTATCTTGGAACTGATGGTGTAGAACATTATAATATTAAATATATTAAAATATATACAAAACAATATCCTCAAGGTGTTCAATGTGAAGGATATTTTACTAAGTTTGATGTTCCTGAATCTGGGGATGATGCACAAACTATTACATATAATTTTGATTTTACTATAGAATCATTATCAGCTATAACTGAAATGAAAAATGTTTTAGGTATGTTTAGTTAAATGGGAATTTTAGATAAAACATCTAATTTTATATTAAATCAAACTACAGCATCTATTTATGGTGCTTTTCATCAAAGTTTTGATCAAACAGAATTTGAAAGAGATCGTGAAGATGGAGTTACTATATTAGATTTAACTCCAGATTGTCGTATTTTTGTTAGTGGAGTAGAAATAACATCTGATATAGATAATGTAACTGTATCTCATTCTACAGAAGGTAGTAAATGTACACTAACATTAAATAATCCAAGAGGTAAATATGAAATTACCAAAATGGATTTAATGAAGAAATGGAGAGAAGATAAGGATATATTAGCTACTTATAATTATGAATATATTCAAAAACAAAATCCTTTAAATTGGGATAATTTAGCCCAAAAGATAGGAACAAGTACTTTAGGTGCTCAAGCAGGTAATTATATAGGTAAATCTATAGATTTGGCTAAACAGGGGTATGATCTTGTTGGTGGTTTTGTTGGAACTGTTCCAAAAGTTCGTGGTGTAACTAGAATGTTATTTGAGACTAAGTTTTATAGTGGTATTAGTAGGAGAATAGGTGATATTGTTTTTGATTATAGAGATCCAGTAATGGTTTTTATGAAAGGACGTTTTAGTCCTTATTGGTATTTTGTATTTACTGGTATAATTATATCTTATAGTGACGTAGATGCTTATGGAGAATCAAATAAAATTACATTAAATTGTGAGGATACTTTATCTATTTGGAAAAGGACTAAGTTACTTACACAAGCTGCTTTTTATAGTATGTCTAACTTAGAAAATAGATTCTTGAATACTAATACTTCAACAAAATCAAGAGTAACTGATTTTGGAACTAATATGACGTTTCTTAATATGATAAAATGTGTAGCATTTAGTGCTGATTATGGACAAAATGTATATAATTGTCATATTACTAAGACTAGAGACACAAAGAAATTAATTGATATAGGAAGAACATCAGAATATCTTAGATTAAAAAATCTTATGCATAAGGGTGCTAAGATAGATAAAGATATGAAAGTAACTTCTGAGAACTTTTTAACTAAAGTATATAAAAGTGCAACAGAACCAATATCAGGAGAAATTTCAGGAAAAATTGGTTCATCTACAATACAATATAAAGATGATGATGATAATATAATATTTAAAAACGGACCGAATGAATATCCATTAAGTCCTGCTTCTGCAATATATTTTCAATTAAATGATCTTTCTTTTGCATCTGGATCATTTGATGGGAAAACAATTAATAGAGCTTTAGATTTATCTGTAAGATATTGGGAATCTGATCATGAAGTTAAAAAATCTTTTGATGTAGAAAATGCAGTAGGTACTGGTTGGAAAGATAAGAAAGCATTTGGTATTTGTGGTGTAAATCCAGCAATGAAATATGCTTTTTTAGATAATTTTAATGTTTTAGAAAAAATTTGGTCAGAATATTACAATAAAGGGGCAAGTAGTGTAGAAAACTGTGTTTTAACTCTTTATGATAGAATTTATGAAACAGTGGTTGGATCTCCTACTGAAATGATATTAGATGGTTCACATAGTAGCAGTAATGCCAATCCTATTGGTACAAATTTAAATTTATTTAGACCAAGATTATTTGTTCTTTCTCCAAATAAATATGCTGGAAAAAGAAAATTATCTGGAGATTTCCAAAATTTAGGTAAATTATTTGAGGAATCTTCTACTACATATTATGAGTTTTTAAAAACAAAATTAAGAACAATAGAATATAATATGTTTTCTTCTCCTTGTGGGGATGTTTTTATTGAACCCGATTTATATGATTTTCATCCATTAGAATTTTCTGAAAAGATTGAATCAAGAAGTATTATTAAATTAAGTGATGATATTGAATTTACCTCTAAAGCAACTGTTGATTTAATTAGTCCAGATGCAGATTCATCAACAGAACATACAACAGGTGATTCTACAGAAGATCTAGGAGATAATGCTCCAACTTCTGCAGCAGCTACAACAAATTCAGAAACTGTTGGTGGTGAACTAGCTTCTGGTGATATACCATCTCAACCAAGAATGGTAAAAGTTGCTGGTAAAGCATACATGTTTAATCCTAAAGCAAATCATCCATATTTTATTATGGAAAAAGATAGAATACGAAATACTTATGAATTTAGTGTTGATAAAATTGTTTCTCTTGTTGAAGTTGAGGGTGGTAAGACAATGGGTGGGGGTGTTTTTGAGGGAGTATATAATACTCCAGAATCAAAACAATTTATACGATCTGCTAAAGGAATGACTGAAGGAAATGCTGCACAAGTAAAAAAAGGTACAGCTTTTAATATAGGAAGATATATTGCAGATGGTTTTGATTCTTTAACTCATTTAGGATCATCAATAAAAGAAGAATATGAAAATGAGAAAAAAACGGCTGATGAACTATTACAAAAAATGAAAGATTATGTTTTTATTAAATTAATTACTGAAGAGATTGATATAACTATAAATGATCTTGTTAGTAGTTTTGCAGTTGCTATTGATAATATAAAACCAAATGCAAATAAAACAGTTCAAGATTATCAAAAAAATTGGAATACTATTGTTCAAAGTAAAGTAAATCAATATCTAGCAAATAGAGATGGTGTAATTGATGATACAACTTCCATTGCTTTAATTAATGAATTTGGTAAAAATATAAAAGTTGCAGCCGGACTTGCTGAAAATTCTATTAATGTAAATGAAATGAAAACTAAAATATTAGATAAAAAAGCATCTGATTTTATTCTTATTAATAAAAAAACAAAAGCAGCTAAAGATAAAGAATTTGAAGATCTTGTTATAGAAATAAGTAAATTAAAAACAAAAAAAGATATTGCTACAAAAGGACTTTCTGATAAAACTTCAGATTATGATATTGATTCATTAGTTACAGATGCATATGAATCTGGTGTTTTTTCTTTTGATTCATCCACAGAATCAAAAAGTTTATTATTGGGTTCTATGCGTGGTATTGTAAGTGATTTATGTCTTATGTATGAAGGGTATTTAATTGGTTGGGAAGATGATGAAACTTTTTCTAAAATGGCAAAAGATCTTGATGAGTTTGAGAAAAAATTATTTTTTCCAAGACAATTTCGTGCAATGACTATAGCAGATTTAAGAAAATTTCAAAAATTAAATTATTATAATCCAAGAGAAAATTTGATTGCTTTATATGGATATAAAAGAATGGAACCAATTAAGAATGAATATATTCGTTCTGATGGGGAAGCAGATACATATGCTAGACATATTTTTAATCGTATTTTAGGAGACTCAAGATCTATTAATATAAATATGATAGGAAGACCAGAATTACAATTAAACAGACCATATTATTTTGAAAGAAAAGATTGTATTGGATTATTACAAAATTTTAATTTAAGTTATAAATATGGTAGTGAATTTACATCTACAGTAACATTACGTTATATTAGAAATAATACTTTGTCTTATGATTATACTTTAGGGGATTTAGACGCAATTAGAGGTGATCATAATAATACATATTTTGCTAAAGAAGGACGAACTTATTTACAATATAATAATACTCAAAAAAATATTAATAAAAAAATAGGAACTTCTGTTAATAAAGCTATTGGTGGAACTATTGGTTCTTTGGTTGGTAGTGGTACTGAAGATATATTAGATAATATACAATTAGGTGGTTTATATTCAGCCCATGATTTCTTAGGTCATATGAATTATGATGATAGAGGAAGAGAGCCAATAATAACTATTGATGATAATATTTCTGGAACATTAAATAAATTATTTCCACCAATAAATTCTTCTACTATTATTGATTTATGTAAACGTATTGAAAATGCTATGAAATCTTATAAAGAAATAGAAGATGATTTAGAAACTTTACAAAAACAAGAAAAAGAAGATGCTAATAAAAAAGTTGAACAAACTAATAATGATATAAATCAAGAAAAATCAAATGCTTCTAAATCTTCTACACAAGCAGATAGGGTTAAATCATTATTAAAAATTAAAAAATTACAATCAAAACTTAAAAAAGAATATCTTATTCTTAAGAATATAGAAGCAAAAATAATTTCAAATAAACAAAAACAAACTAATTTACAAAATACATTATATGGTCTTTTATTACACCCATCTAGAGGGGGAAAAGGAGTTATTAAACAAAGTCAAGCATTAACTAATTCTATTGTGAAACAATATAAATTAACACAAGAGAATCGTAAAGAACAATATGGATTATTTTATTGTTTATTTTGTACCCATGTGTCAACAGTTAAAATTCAAGTTGATAATCCCGACTTTTCAAAATTACTGGTTTGTTGTGATAATCCAGAAGGAGTTGGAACAACTGCTTTATTTAAGGGAGTTGAAAATCCTCCATCTACTAATTTAAAATATTATATAAAATTAAGGGAATAATTATGCCTTTATTTGAACGTTTTGTAAGTGCAGTAGGAACAAGTCCAATTAATGAGGTTAGAGCAGAGGTATCTGGTAATAGATTGTGTTATGGCTTAGTTACTGGTTATGACTTTGAAACCCAAAAAATGAAAGTTGATAAATTTTATTGTGGAAAAGCTATTCCAGTAGAAAATGTTTATTTAAATACACAATTAGCAGATACGGGATATGGATTAAGAATAATTCCAATAGTAGGAGTTACTATGATATTAATGTATCAAGTAACTCAATCTGATTATATTCATGTTGGTTATTATTATGGAGATGTTTCACAATTATTTTCAGATCGTAAGGAAGAAAAGGAAAATTCTACTGATGCAGTATTATTACGTTATTTAGAGGGTGGAGAAGTTCAATTAGTAGCATTAAATAAAAATGAAATATATTTATCAAATGATGGGAGTGTTTTATTAAAATCTCAATATAATGCTTCTTTAAAACTTGATAATGTTTTACATAGATTAGAAGGTAATTTTGCTAATTTAAAATATGAAATGGATTCTGTACGAGAAAGAGCTGGTAATATACTTCGTCCAACAGTACCAGATACTCTTGAAGAAGATTTTATTTTATTAAAAGATGAAGAAGTAACTAAAGAAAGCTCATTAGAAAAAGATCAAGATTATACAGAAATAACGGGTCTTAAAGAATGGAGAGTTGATGTTGGTACAGAAATAGATCCAGAAACTGGTGTAGATTATACTACAAAAGATAGTAAAGGCAGAGCAATGTATCCTTCTGTAGGATATATTGCAATGGCTGATAAAATGGTTACTGAAAATGGAGAAGAAATAAAAATACTTGATAAAAGTATTAATTTTAAATTAAGATTGGCTAATGGTTGTAGTTTAGTAGTAGATGAAGAAGGATCATTTTTTATATTAGATGATATAACAGGTAATTTTACTAAATTTGCTATTGGGGATGATGCAGAGAAGTCTTTACGAGTTGGTGATAATATGTTTATAATAAACAAAGAGGATGGTGTTTATATAAAGCATGAATCTGGTTCTTCAATACGATTTGATCCAGATGGTAATGTTCAAGTAAATGATAGTGGCGATGCTAATGGTCAAAATGTTAATACTGTAGTAATGACCGCAGGAAAAGGTATTACAATAACAACTTCTAATGATCTTGTTTTATCAGCAAATAAAATAGTTTTATTACCAAAAGATAATATTTATATAGGAGATCCTTTATCAGCTGCTGATAATTTATTAACATTAAGTGGTTTTGGAATGAATGTATTTAATGGTCATATACATCCAGCTACAAGTGCTTTTGGACCAGTAACTGTTTCACCACCAACAAATCAAGCTACTGCAAATAATTCATCTGCTAAAGGAATAGTAGTTACTTAGGAGAATATTTATGGCTATAAAATTTCCATGTCCAGGTTGTCAAGTAGCCTGTGAATTAACGATACCAATACCATTGGCACTGCCAAATCCTTTTCCTCCAACATTAGGTATTCCTAGTTTTCCACCATCAATTCCTGATTTTGAATTACCAGATATACCAGATATACCAAATTTTCCTTTTAATTTAGCAGAATTATGTCCTAATTCAGGTAGAAAAGAATAATGAGTACTAAAAATATTATATTAAGTGGCAAATATTTGAGAATTGGACCCGTTTGGTCTGCTTCTGGTTCTTTAAATACACCACGTTTTGGATTAGCTGGATGTGGAACTCAATCTGCAACAGTATCTTTTGGTGGATATGCTACAGATTCAGATCCATATGCTGATGATTATGTATATACAGAAAAATTTAATGGATCTACCTGGTCAAATTCGGGAAATTTAAATACAGGTAGGGCTGATTTAGGAGGATGTGGAGTTCAGGATGCAGCAGTAAGTTTTGGTGGTATTACAGAACATTGGACAACAAGAATTGATGATCCTGATTATGATCCAAATGAAACTATTATAAATCCTTCTCCACCTCCAGCAACAATTCCTAATCCAGATTATCATCCAAATCAATATTTAGATACTGATAATCCTGCGGTAGTTTCATTAGTAACAGAAACATTTAATGGAACTACATGGTCCAATTCAGGAGATTTAAGTATTGCTAAATATAAATTGGGTTCAGCAGGAAGTCAATCTTCAGCATTAGCAATTGGTGGTAGTTCAAATCAAACTAGTGGATTAACATCTGTTTCTTCGTTTAATGGGTCTAATTGGTCTAGTCAACCAAGTTTAAATATAGTTAGATGGAAATTAACTGCTTGTGGTATATATAATGCAGCATTAGCAATTGGTGGTAATGATACAACTGCAATAAAAACAACAGAAAAATTTAATGGAATAGCTTGGTCTACTGGTGGTACTTTAAATTATGATAGAGCAAATTCTGCTGCATCTGGAACAAAAAATTCAGCATTTGTTTGTGGAGCAACGCCAATATCGGCAACAATGGAGAGATTTGACGGTGTTACTTGGACAACTGATTCACGATTAAATTTACTTACTGGAAGATCTTCATTAGGAGCATCTGGAACTATTGATTCTGCATTAAATTTTGGTGGTTATACAGGATCAGTTAGTACAGGAATAACCGAAAAATTTACTGAAACATATCCATTATTGGGTGTTTCAACAGTTTCACAAAAAGTTATTTTAAATATTATGACAGGATTAAGGGCTTTTTATGTTACAAGTACTGGAGTTCATTATAATTTAAGTTTGGATAGAACTGCTTATACTACTTTTCAAACAAATCTTGGACTTTTATTTACAAATAATAATTTTACTAATTTAGGTACAATAGTTACTACATTTCTAAAGACGTTTTATTTAACTAGAGTATCTTTAATTAATACTTCTACAGGTACTTTAGTAAAAACAAATAGTTTATTAACATTTAATGGAGCAGACACAGCTTTTGAAACTGCTTGTACTGCTTTTATAGGTTTTGATTGGGATACTTTTGTTGAAGAATTTTTTATAGAATTATGTGTTTTATTATTTAATGGAGAAATAACTTCAATAACAAGTCCTATTAGTCTTGCATCTCTTCCTTTAGAATATGAATTATAGGAAAATAATATGTTAACATTAACTGAAGCTGTAGCAGAAATACCAAAAATAGAAAGAAAAGATATAGTTACTACTTTAGATATTGCCGATGAAAACACTACTTTTGTTAGAAGAAGATTATATCATATTTCTGAATATTTATTAAAAAGAGAAGAACAAATAACAAAATTATCCCAGAATTTATTAGATGAAATAGATGATAAAGATTTTATTAATCAATTTAATTCATATTCATCTATTACAGCACGATATCGTGCTAAAGATTCAGAATTAAGTCCTATATTAAATATAGTTAATATAATTTTATCTATTAGATTAAGTAAATCTAAGATGTATGTTAGAGAAGCAATTGAAGTTACTAAGAATATATCAGAAATAGCTCTTGAATTAGATATGTTAGATACGGATAATGACGAATCTATTGTATCTCAAATAGATGAAGCCAAAACTGCATTAAATTCATAAAGAGGTTTAATTATGGCTGTTGGATTACAAATAGTTGAAGGTGATATAGTATTTAATGAGAGTGGTTGTTTAGAAATATTAAATCCAGCTCAAAAATGTAGTAGAGATTTTAGTAAAATGCTTATAACTGAAAGTGAAAATGATAATAATACAACATCATATTATAGATATAATCCTTCTTATGGAACAGACTTAAATAATAAATTATTATATGCTGGTTTATCTAGAGTAGGTGTTCATGATATGATGATTTTTAAATTAAATGCATCTATTAAAAATTATTTAGTACAACAAGAACAAAGAAGAAATCTAGATCTTGAAGAGATAATAACTGGTGTAAATTTTGAAGTTTTATTTGATTCAGATGATTTAAGAAAATTATTAGTTGATATTAGATATTCTACATTAAATGAAACAAATACCTCATTAGGACAATTTATACAGACAATAGGATAATTCCATGATTACAAAAACAATTGATGATTTACGTACAGAGGTAATGACTGAATTACTCAATCATTTACCAAATCTTGATTTGACAGAAGGAACACCAGAACGAGATTTATTTGTAGAAGCTCCTATTTCTGGTCAATTAATTCCAGCTTGGGATGAATTAATATATGTATCTAAATCATTTGCTCCTATTTTATTTTACAATGATTTAACATCTGAAGATATTAAAACTTATATGGCAAATTATAATGTAGCTGTATTAGCATCTACATATTCATCAGGAGTTGTTACATTTTTTACTACTGTTACACCAACAACTGATATTACAATAGAAAGTAATACTGTAGTTAGAACTAATAGTGCTACACCAGTTGATTTTGTTGTAGATGGTAGATATGTTATGTATTCTTCTATAGCTTCATCTTATTATAATTCGGTAAATAATAGATGGGAAATTAATTGTAGAGTAAAAGCTTTAAATCCGGGTCCTGCTTATAGAGCTGGTTCTGGGGCTGTTACAGTCATGGTATCATCAATTACAGGTATAACAGGATGTGTTAATACTGACGCAATATCTGGTGGTCAAGATGAAGAATCTCTTGAAAGTGCTTTAAAAAGAGTGGTAGATAAATTTCAAGGAAGAGGTTTAGGAAGTACTTTAGGATTAAAAGCATTTGTTCAATCATATGTAGAAGCTGTTAATGTTGTAGGAGCAAGAGAACCAGAAATGCTTCGTGATGAGGGATATGGTGGAATGATAGATTTTTATATTATTGGATCTGAATCTACAACACAAACAGATACATTTACTATTAGTTCTACTGGTTTAGATAGTCCAACTTTAGTAACATATACTAATAATTCTGTTTTATTAACAAAACAACCAGTATTGAATGTTACGTCTGTAATAAAAAATAATATTGTATTATCTACTGATTATTGGGATTTAACTAAAGATACTGGTATTTTAAAAGAATCTACACAAGGCTATGATAAAATAACATTAACATCTGCAGGAATTGAAGATACAGGAATAGGCAGTTCAACTGGTTATTTTGTGGATGGAGATGAAATAGAGGTTACTTATTTATATAATTCATTATTAGAGGATATAGAAACAGATTTAAATACAACTACAAATCATTATATGAATAGAGATTATCTCGTTAGAAGTATGACAGAAGTTACAATAGGTGTTGCTTTTAGATTTAAAGAATTGGCAGGTCAGATATTTTCTACTGTTTCTGCTGCTGTAGAGTTAGATGTAGCATCTTTCATTAATGATATTTTAAATAATGGATCTGTTGAACGAGCAGATATTGTTGGTGTAGCTAAACAAAATTCATATGTTGATAATATAGATTTAGATAGTGTTGTTTTAACTGCTACTGGAGGTGGTGTAGTAACAGCTCAAGGAGATGTTACTTTAGGTAAAAATGAATATCCAGCAGCTGGAACCATTACTTTAACTCGTTGGACTAATTAAAATTAATAATTTAAATTAAATATATAAATTTTTCCTGACAAAATATAAAATTTTATTGACTATTTTAACCTTATATACATACTATACATTAATTTAGTATTATATAAGGTAAAATATGATAAAAAAAATAGCAATAATATCACCAGACACTATTCCAATTTTATTAACAAAAAATGCTCCAGAATTCATATCTATATCTAATAAAAAGTATTCATTAAAAGATAAATGTACAAGAGCAAATAGTTCTGGATTAAGATGTTGGAATATTGCAAACATTTTATCTAAAGATCCAGATTTTTTAGTAACAATTTTTGTACCTAGTATTAATTTTCCTGGCAGAGAAAATATTGATTTTTCTACTATAAAATTTGATATTCAACCATATGATCTTGATTCTGCTACATGGGATTGGAGTGAAGAATTAGATAGAAAATTGTTTAAGCAAGAATTTAATTTTGTAATAATTCAATCTTCTTATGGTGTTGGTTTTTTAAATTGTTCTGTTCTTCCTAATTCTATTAATGTTATTCTTGATGGATATTCTCCTATATTAGCCGAACTTCCTTGTGCTTTAATAAGAAATCAAAATGTTTTTAAAAAAGTATATTGGAAGCGATTTTATGAACAATATATAGCTCTTTTAAAAAGAGCTAATTGTATTTTATATGCAAATGATTCACAAGCCTCTTATTATGAAGGTCAATTGTTTACTTTAGGTAAACTAGATTGGAGAGCATATCAATTTTCACCTCTTTTAAAAATTCCTTATGGAATAAATAAAAATAATATAAAACCTACAAATAGAAATAATTCTACACTTAAATTATTGTGGTATGGTTCTTTTAAATCTTGGTATTATCCAGAAAAATTAATAGAAATTGCAACAAAAATACCAAATATATCTATTGATTTTGTTGGAATTATTCATCCAAGAAATAATAAAAGTTATTTTTCTTATTTTAAGAAATTTTTTACTAATCATAATTTAAAAAACATTTCTGTTATAGAAGAATATCAAGATACTGAAATAGATTATAGTGATTATGATGCTGGTATTTTATTATCTCGTGATTGGACTGAAGAAAAATATTCTGTTAGAACACGTTTATTGGATATGCTTTCTCATGGTTTGCCGATATTGACAAATAAAACTAATCCATTGTTTTATGAATTATATAAAATAACAGATTCTTTATATCCAATTTCTATAGAAACTATTGAATCTGATTTAAATAAATATTTAAGTATTAAAAACACAATTAAAGTATCAGAAGATTCTTTTAAATACCTACAAGATACTTTTAATTGGGAAGTTGTTTTGGAACCATTAAAAAATTATATAAAAATATTTTAGATAGTGTAATAGTAATATGATACGAATTTTAGCATTAGTTGAAGGAAATACCCCATCTACAGAACTTGTTATAAATCAACCATTACGGTTTTTATTGGAACAAGAAAAAATTATATTTGAAGTAAGATATATTAAAGAAGTTATACATAATATAGTTTATACTAATTTTAAAGCATATGATGTTGTTATGTTTTTAAGAGTATGTTCAGAATATTCAAGTACTACTTTACTTTCAAAAATAAAAAATGCTGGATGTAAGACAATCTATTTATTAGATGATTATTTTCCATTACTTCCACAAAATTTTGATATATCAATACTTTATAATAATTTTAATTGTAAAATTGGAATTGAAAATTTTTGTAAAAATTGTGATAGTGTTATAACATTCTCTGCTTCTACTTTTAATTTATTAAAACAATTTAATACAAAAACATATTTATTAAAGGCAAATGTTGATGTTGATTATATAGATAAAGAATATAATAAAATTAATAAAATTAAAACAAGTCCACAGGAAATAAAAATTGGATATGCTGCTATAGATCACCATTATTCTAATTTTAAAATAGCAATTCCTGCTATAAAAAAATTACTTGTTGAATTTCCTAATATAATATTTGAATGTTTTTTTAATTTAAAACCAAAAGAATTTAAGAATTATAAAAATTTTATTTGTATTCCTTATGTATCTGGAATTAATAACTTTTATAAAATACTATTATCTAGAAATTGGGATATTGGAATAGCTCCTTTAATAGAAACTGCATTTAATGAACATAAAACTGATAATAAATTTAGAGAATATGCTGCTTGTAGAATTCCTGGTATTTATTCAGATATTGCTACATTTAATAATTCTGTAATTAATAATATAACAGGTATTCTTTGTAAAAATGATATAGATAATGCTTCTTGGTATAGAACAATAAAGTCTTTAATTATAGATGAAGATAAAAGAAAATTAATTAAAGATACTGCATATAAATATATTGTTGAAAATTATAATATTCCTATTGTAGCTAAAAAATATGAAGAAATTATAAATTCAGTATTAATATGAAGAGGTAATAAATGGCAATTCAAGTTTTAACACCAACATTTGATATAGAGGGTTGTTTAAAAGAAATACGACAATGTTTAGAAAAGGGGTGGACAGGAGTAGGATATAAAACAGTTGAATTTGAAAAGAAATGGAAAGAATATACTGGTTTATCTAATGCTCATTTTTTAAATTCAGCTACTTCTGGACTTCATTTAGCTGTTAAATTATTTAAAGAATTTGAGGGTTGGGAAGATGGAGATGAAATAATTACAACACCAATAACATTTGTTTCAACTAATCATGTTATTTTATATGAGAATTTAAAACCAGTTTTTGCTGATGTGGATGATTATTTATGTTTAGATCCTTATGATGCTGAAAAGAAAATAACTAATAAAACTCGTGCTATAATGTTTGTTGGATATTCTGGTAATGTTGGTCAATATGATAAAATTGTTGAATTATGTAAAAAATATAATTTAAAATTAATTTTAGATGCGGCTCATATGGCAGGAACAAGATATAATGGAGAAATACCTGGTAAAGAAGCTGATGCAATTATTTATTCTTTTCAAGCAGTTAAACCAATGCCTACATTTGATTCTGGTATGGTTTGTTTTAAAGACTCTCAATATGATTCTTTAGCAAGAAAATTTTCCTGGATGGGTATAGATAAAGATACTTTTGCTAGAACTAATGCTGGAATTTATAAATGGAAATATGATGTTCCTTTTTTGGGATATAAATATAATGGTAATTCTATTGCTGCAGCTATTGCTATAGCTCAATTAAAACAATTAGATAAAGATAATCAAAAAAGAAGAGAAGTAGCAGATATCTATAATAATTTTTTTAAAGAATGTCATAATATTACTGTAATTCCAACAACACCTGGTTGTCTGTCTTCACAACATTTATATGTTATTGCAATAAATAACAGAGATAAAATTCTTAATAAATTAAGTACTATTGGTATTAATTGTTCAGTTCATTATATCTGTAATACAGAATTTCCTATGTATTCTTATGCTAAAGGAACTTGTCCAAATGCTGAAAAAATGAGTAATCGTATTATGACTTTACCAATTCATTTACGATTAACTAATGAACAAATAAAAGGAATTTCAAATAATATTAGAATATTAACTAGGAGTATTTAAATGACACCAGAAGAAATAAAAATAATGATGAAAAAAGATCCTTTTATTACTTACTGGGGTACAAATTATTCAAGAAATTTAGAAAAAGGTGTTTTTAATTGGGATCGTGCAAGACCTCTGGTTTTTCTTCAAAATAAAATGCCTTATAATAAAAAACCTATGGTTTTAATTGCAGCAGGTCCTTCATTAGACAAAAACATACATCTTTTAAAAGAATACCAAAATAAATGTATTATTTGCTGTGCAGATATTATTCTTTTTAAATTGATAGAAAACGGTATAAAACCAGATTATGTTTTAAATATAGACCCCAATTTAGAATTAACTTCTGGATGGAGAGATTTAAGGGGTTCTTGGTATCATACGGATAATAGTACTTTAATAGCTCCAACAACAACTCATTATGAATTATTAGAATCTTGGGGAAATGATATTATATTTTATAATCAATCAGATAAACCAGATAACCATAAAGGAGTATTTTTAAAAAAATTAACTCAAACTACAATTGGTTTTGGAACATTAGAAAATAATTATTTTATTGGAGCAACAATGCTACAATTTTCTACTTTCTTTAATCCTAGTGTTGTTATTTTAATGGGATATGATTTTGCTTTTACTGATAATAAAATCTATTGTGATGGTGTTATAGAACGAAAGGCAGCTTTTTTATTAAATTATAGTTTAAACGAAAAAAACAGAATTGATTATATTAATTTATTAAATACTGAAATAATGAAAACATCTGATTTAATAGCCCAATTGGGTGATGAACAAATAAAGACATCACGTTTATTTAAATTATATAAAGATACTCTTAAAGGTTTAATTGATAAATATAGATTGTTGGTAGTTAATTGTACTGGGGGTGGTATTTTTACTGATATTCCAATTCCTCCATTAAATATAGCATTAGATATGTATTGTAAGGAGGAATTTAAAAAATATACTATTGATGATCTATCTCAAATAAAAAGACAAAGAAGGAAAAAAAGATGATTTTATATAATATTCCAAATGTAGATATTGGTTCTATGGCAATGGTTTGTGATTTAGAAAACATATCCTTTGGAAAATATAATGTTATTGATGATTTTGTTTATATTTGTTTAGGAAAGGGTATGAAAATTGGTAATAATGTACATATATCAGCTTTTTCAACTATAACAGGTGGAGAATACTGTACATTGGGAGATTTTTCAACAATATCAGTAGGAAGTCATATTTTAACTGGATCTGATGATTTTGTTGGTTGGGGATTTGGTAATCCAACAACATCAATGAGATTTAGGAATGTAAAAAGAGCACCAGTTTTTATAGGTAAATTTGCTAGAATTGGAGCTAATTCTATAATAATGCCAGGTGTTACGATTGGTGTTGGTTCTACTGTTGGAGCAAATTCAGTTGTAACTAAAGATTTGGAACCTTGGGGGGTTTATTTAGGAAATAAACGAATTAAAAATAGAGATAAAGAAGGTGTTTTAAAAAAATATGATGAATATTTAGAATTTATGAGTAAAAAATAAAAGAGGTAACAATATGTTACAAGAAACATTAGAAGGAATAAAAATTATAAAAAGAGAAATATATAGAGATGAGAGAGGATATTTTTCAGAATTTTATAAAAATACATCTTTTAATTTAAATATAATTAATAAAGAATTTAAACAAACAAACATATCATTTTCTAAAAAAGGTGTTATTAGGGGGCTACATTATCAAATTAATCCATATGCTCAAGATAAATTAATAACTGTAATTAGTGGTAAAATTTTAGATGTTTCTGTTGATTTACGATTTAATTCACCAACTTTTTTAGATCATATGATAGTTGAATTAGATGCAGATAAAAATAATTATAGTATTTTTATTCCTATTGGTTTTGCTCATGGTTTTTTGGCTTGTGAAGATTCTCACATTATTTATCAAACAACCAATATTTACGATAAAATATCAGAAAGATCTATTTGTTGGAACGATCCTTCTATAAATATAGATTGGCCTGTTATTAATCCTTTTTTATCTTCTAAAGATAGATTTGCACCAAGATGGAAAACTGAAGAAATATTTTAATGAAAAAAATAGCTATAATATCTACAGATACTTTACCCCTTCCTCTTAAATTAAATATAAATGATAATTTTATTTATAATAATCAAAATTTTAGTTTAAAAGATAAATGTTCTCGTGCTACTGGTTTAGGGGTTAGAGCATGGAAAATTGGAGAACAATTAGTTAAATATTTTGATACTACTATATTTATACCAAGTATTAATTATCCTGGTGATAATAATATAGATTATTCTAAATCTCCTTTAAATATAAAATTCAATTCATATTCCTATGAAGATAATTTATTAACTTTTGATAATAAACTTTATAAAGAATTATTAAATTTTGATGTAATAATATTAGTCCAAGCTCCTTCAGCACTTTGTTATAATGTTTGTTCTCAACTACCAAAAGGTAAAATTTTTATATTAGATGGATGGGTTCCAGCAATATTAGAATTATCTGAAGGTTTATTAGGATATCCTAAAGAAGATCAATTAAAAACTTTAAATAATTTTATTCCTTCTTATTTAGATCTTATTAAAAGAAGTAATTGTATACTTTATAATGCAGATAGACATTATTTTTATTATGAAGGTATTTTAGCTTCTAATATAGTATCTAATATAATTAATAAAACTAAACTTATTAAATTAAGATTTGGAATAGATGAAAATAAAAAAGTTTTAAAACCTAAAAATGATAAACTTAAATTATTGTGGTACGGTCCTATATATCCTTGGTATAATCCAGAAAGACTTATAGAAGTTATTTCTAAATATCCAAATGAAATAGAATTACATTTTAAAGCAGTTAAACATCCTCGATATACTGGTTCTTATACTCGTGTTTTTAAAGATATATTTTCTAATATTCCTAATAATATTTTAGTAAATGAAGAGTATAATGATAATCATGCTAATTTATATAATTATTATGATGCAGGTATTGTGTTTGCTAAAGATACAACACAAGAACGATTTGCTTTAAGAGCTAGAGTATTTGATATGCTTTCTTATGGTTTTCCTGTAATAACTAATGAAAATAATGCTATTTTTGATGAAATTAATTTAAAAGATTCAATATATCCTATTAACTCCTTTAATTTAGAAGAACAATTATTATTATATGCTGAATTTAAAGAAACTATTATAGTTTCAGATGAGTCATTTAAAATTATTAAAGATAATTTTTTATGGAAAAATAGTATAATTGATCTTGTAAATTATCTTCAAAACCTCTAAAATTTAGGTTAAAAATACGCCTATATTTGACTATTATTATTAAAAGATGTATTGTAAAACCCAATGCTTTAGTTTTGGGATATACGATGCAAAAAATAGATAAATTCTTTCAAATTATATAATTTAATAGGGTGGGGACCACCCAATTTCAAGCCTGCGGAGATGTTATGTTCTTAACTAACTCAATGAAGCAGGAAGCCCCAGTCTTTAGATTTAGGTAGTTCACTAAAAGATGATATGAAGTCTGCAAATTTCTTCTTTGAGTAAAAAATGGACCCAATTACTAGTTTAACAGTAGATTCAATTGAATTAATTGATGGTTTTACAACAGTTGATTTTTCTTTTATAAAACCTGCTGGTACTACTGGTGGCTATTATTTATATATAAGTTCAACTGGTACTGATTTTACTTATATTGATAATAAAGTAGATTCATCTCATTATAGAGATATTTCTATTAGTACATATAATGATTATTATGGTTATACTCATTTTCTTTATACAACAACATCTACTGGCTTACAAGGTAAATTCTTATATTTTTATATTACTGCTCTTTCACCCTCTTTAGAAGAATCCACTTCTTCTGGTATAGTAACAACTACAACACATCCCCAACAACCAGAAAATGAATTAGGTATTTATGATGCTTATGACGTTACCTTATCTTGGGATGCTATTGATTTTACTAATGGAAGAAATTTAGCATTTAATAATTATAATATATATAGAAGTGGGGTTTCTGAGCTTTTAAATGTAACTACTATAGGAACAGAAGACGATGGAACTCAAAATATATTATATAATACATATTTTACTGTAGGAACAGTTGTTTGGATTTTTGATATTTTTAAAAGAAGTCAATGGTTTGGAGAAGTAATAACTGAAGGTGAATTAGATTTAACCGATCTTAAACGAACAGAATATAGTGATGTATCAGATACAATTATATTAGATAATTTACGAATATTTATTGATAATGGTGTAAATACATTAATAGGAACAACTACTTCTACTGGATATATAGACACTAGTTTTACTTTTGGGAATTATTATCTATATAAAATAACTTCTTATGCTTCAAATTCTGTTAATAGTGCTTATTCAGTTGTTCCTATCTTTGCTTGTACTCCTTCATATGCTTATCCATATTTAAGATCTGCTTATAATTCAGATACAACTCTTTTAAGTAATGAAGAGTGGGTTGAAATAAAAAAGACTCTTATTGATAAGAATTATTATGATAAAACAGCATATGCTATTCCTTATTCTGCAACAGAATCTTTTAATATAAAAGGATATTTAGGAATAAGTAATTTTTATGTAGATGTATTTTTAAATGGCAGTGAAAATGTAGAATTTACTACATCTACAGGAAATTATGGTGAATTTGAATTTTATTATCTATTTCCTAAAGGAGAAACAACATTTACTTTTCAAGCAAGAGATAAAGCAACAAATACTTATTTTTCTAGAATAAGTGGTTCTACAAGTATTAGAACATTATATATTTATACTTTTTTCTCTATTTTAGGGCAACAATTTAAAGAGTTCTATGATGAAATGGCTTTACAAAAACAAGATATTTCTGTTGAATTATCTCGTTATGCTTCTTTTACAGAAAGATATCAACCATTAATTGAATTATATAAAATAGCAGAAGAAGATGATGCTTTATTTAAAACATTATCTTATGAAGTATTTAAAATGTTTGAATATGTTGCTTATGATGAATCATTAAATATATTTTTAGATGCACTTTCTGCTGAAGAAGATAATATAGATCATTATAAAATATATTATAATAATAGATTATATAGAACAGCAAGAACAGGATTAACTTTTACTCCTAGATTTATTGATAGATATTCTGAAGTACAAACAGGAGTATTTAGAGGTAAATATTATTATGGAATAACATCTTGTACTAGTACAGGAGAAGAAACAACTGTTGGTACATTATTAGTAGATGATAGATATTGGCCTGTTTATAGAAAAAATAATATAATTTTTTGGGATCATGTATCTGGAGCTAATTATTATAAAATTTATAAAGGTACTTCAGAAGATGAATTATATTATATGGATAATTCTCTTACCAATGTTTTTGTAGATATAGGAATTGATTCTGCAAATACATCAATAACTCCACCAATAGCAAATTTTACTGATTATGATCCACCAACAAATATTAGACACTATATAGATTGGGATTATGCTAATTTTACAATGTTTTTTCATAACCCCAATTATTTACAAATAGTAATTTTTGCGGTTGGAGATAATGTTATACCAGAATATCAATTAGATAGAATCACTTTCTTTTTGGATAAATTAGTTCCTCCTGAATTGAAATACATGATTGTAATTGCTTACGATTCCTCATTACAAGTAATATATCCAGGTGATCTTACTATAGATCTATCAAGTCCTCCTGCAGCAACTGCTCGATATGATATATCTTATTATGATGGTACTGAGGTATATGGATAGGTATATGAATGAAATATAGACAGTTTGGTAAAGGAAAATATCCTTATGCATCTGAGCATAATTTAGCTCAAAATTATATAGAAGCAAATGCTAAAGAATTGGCTCAAGATGGGCATATTACTGGTATTTGTACATCTTCTGGAACATTGGTTGCAGATACTGATCCACATACAGTTCTTATAGATAATTATATTGCTCGTACTCCTTATGGAGAAAGAATTTATATAACTTCTACAGCATTAAATATAGAACCAGATACTGCTGTACCCGCTGGTTTAGAATTATGGGTTACTGTATATGCTGAATATCTTTATTTATTAAGTGAATCAGATATAGCTAGTACTGGTATTGCTTATTATAAAGATTATCAAAATGATTATACATTTGTTATAATAACGGGTGATTTATCTAGTACTGGAACTGCAGTTAAATCAGAAATTTCTAGTAGTGGTGTTTTACTTTTTGATGTATTATATGATAATACTCTTTATACAACAGGACTTTTATCTGATTCAGATATTAATATAGATCGACAAACCCGATATTGGCATACTCATGTTAATTTAACTCAACTTGAATTAATTACTGATGGATTACATGATGTACGAACAACAAATCCACATAATGAAACAAGTCTTAGTATTGGACTACAAAATGTTACAAATAATATCCAAATAAGAAAAATATCTAGTTCAACTATAGGTAATATACCAAGTTGGGATGGAACTTCTGGTGAAATATTAGATAATGGATATACTGTTGAAACTGTTTTAATTGGTTCGTCAACAGGTATACCTACAGCAAGTGCTGCAAAAACATATGCTGATAATCTAGTGGAACTAGAAAATGTATTAATATATAAAGGTACTTATAGTGTATCTTCTTATGTTCTTCCAGCAGCAAATGCTGGACATATCTATAAAATTATTGGAAATGGTATATTAGGAAATTCTTCTACTGGAATTGGTGTTACTAATGATGAATTAATAGTTTGTTTAGCAGATAGTACACCAGAAGGAATTTATTCAGATGTTGGTCAATATTGGGGATTTTTGCAAAATAAAAATGAAATTTATGTTTTTGGTAATGGTAGTTCTGTAGCTGAAAATATAGCTGTATTTAGTGGTAGTACTGGAATTATTATTAAAGATAGTGGATATGCTTCTCAAGCAGCAACTACAAGTCAAATTGGTTTTGTTAAATTAAGTGATTCATATATCGGAACTTCATCTGGATTAGCTGTTACAGAAAAGGCATTAAGTGATGGATTAGCACAATGGTCTAATGTGACAAATGATGCTCAATTAAAAAGAGAGGCTGGAGATTATAATACTTTTACTGGTATAGATCCAGCAGATTTAGATACTTCTTTAATTTTAATAGAAGATTCAGAAGATACTTATTCTAAAAAAACCAGACAAGTCCAAGAAGTAATATTAAATTTAGATGATGCTATTCATTTAACTTCATCTGGTGAAATTTTTTCTTTAGATGAAAAATTAATTCCATCAGATGATGATTTATTATTAATAGAAGATTCAGAAGATTCTTATAATAAGAAAAAAATTAAAGTATCGAATATACTTGTTGGATCAACTGGATATGTTATTGTTAATTTTACTAATCCTGGTAATACTAGTACTGGGTTATTAGGATCAACTAGTACTGGTGATATTGGTGAATTAAGTATAACATCATCTGGTTTAAGAGATATATTTATATATAGTAATTTAGATTATTTAAATTATTATCCATCTATAATTAATGTGTGGGAAACAACAGGAAATTTAAATACAGCTAGACAGGGTTTAGCAGGAGCAGGAACCCAGAATGCAGGATTAAGTTTTGGTGGATATACAACACCATATTTAGTAGTAACGGAAAAATTTAATGGAAGTACGTGGACTGCTACTGGGGATTTAAATACCGCTAGATCTTCATTAGCAGGAGCAGGAACTCAGAATACTGGATTAAGTATTGGTGGAATTACAACAGGATCAACAGAATCTGCAGTAACGGAAAAATTTAATGGAAGTATATGGACTGCTACTGGAGATTTAAATACAGCTAGATATGGATTAGCGGGATGTGGAACCCAGAATTCAGGATTAAGTTTTGGAGGAAAAATAACAACAAATTCTGCTATAACTGAGAAATTTAATGGAAGTACGTGGGCTACATCAGGAAATTTAAATAATTCTAGACAGGCTTTAGCAGGATGTGGAACCCAAAATGCAGGATTAAGTTTTGGAGGAAGTACAGGATCAGATTCTGTAGTTACGGAGAAATTTAATGGATCTACTTGGGTAGCAACCGGATCTTTAAATACCGCTAGACAGCTATTAGCGGGGTGTGGGACCCAGAATGCAGGATTAAGTTTTGGTGGATATACTGGATCACTTTCTGCAATATCTGAGAAATTTAATGGAACTTCTTGGGTAGCAACAGGAAGTTTAAACACTGCTGGATATTATTTAGCTGGATGTGGAACACAGAATTCAGGATTAAGTTTTGGTGGATATATTGGAGGACCTTCAGCTATAACGGAAAAGTTTAAAGAACCTTATAAATTAAAATTAGAAATAACAGCTATAGAAAATAGTTCTGGTTCTATAGTAACACAAAGAATTGATATATCAACGTATGAATCAAATTATTCATTTAAAATAAAATGTCCAGCAATAATATCATATGGAATAGTCTGTGAAAGAGAATATGATACGTTATCAAGTATGGGATTAGCTACAAGTACAGGATTGAATAAATTAAATTATGGTACTTGGAATTTATCTGGTTATTTAAATACAGCTGTTTATGCTAATGGTGGATGTGGTTTACAATGTTCAGCTTTAAGTTTTAATGGTAGTACAAATGTAATAACACCAGATTATTCTTCTATAACAGAAAAATTTAATGGAATAACATGGAGTAATTTATCTTCAAATATAATTGGTAGATATTCATTAGCAGGAATTGGAACCCAAAATGCAGCATTAAGTTTTGGTGGAACTACTGGTTCTGATTCTTTAGTAACGGAAAAATTCAATGGTTCAACATGGACCACATTTGGGGATTTAAATACTGCTAGATATACACATGGAGGATCTGGTATACAAAATGCAGCAGCATCTTTTGGTGGTAAAAATTCGGGGAGTTTAGAATTGGGTTCTACAGAAGAATTTAATGGAGCTACTTGGTCATATACTGGAGATTTAAATGTTTCTAGAACAGATATTGGTGGATGTGGTAATAAAAATTCTGGGTTAAGTATTGGTGGTTTTACTAGTATTGGTACATCTTTAACAACAACAGAAAAATTTAATGGAGTTAGTTGGAATTTAGCTTCTGATTTAAATGAAGTAAATGGATATGGATCGGGAGTTGGCATACAGAATTCAGCTATAACTGTTGGTAGTTATACTACAGAAAAATTTAATGGTAATACGTGGTATATGTCAAGTAATTTAGTTATTGGAAGAAATATGGTTGGTGGTGCAGGAGTACAAAATGCAGCAGCATCTTTTGGTGGTTTAACAGGTGGAAGTACTCCAACAACAATAACTGAAAAATATTTATATAATGCCGACATAGCTGAAATTTTTGCTACAGAAGATTATTATGTTAATAAATCAAACGTAGTTATAGAGTATTAATAATGAGAAAAAGACAATTTGGTGAAGGAAAATTAATAGATGCTGCATCTCTTAATACAGCTCAAAATTATTCTGAATTAAATGCTAAAGAAATAGCTGAAGATAGTAGAATAAAAGGAGTTATATCTGGTTGTTCTGTTATACCCGATCCAGTATCTACACATACTATTATAATAACTTCAAGTGTTCTTAGAACACAAGTTGGAGAAAGAATAGTAATTCCCTATAATTTAAATTTAATTTTAGAACCAACTACTGTTGTTACTTCAACAGGAGAATTTTGGTTAACTGTATTTGTAGATTATGATTATAATAAAACTTTACCAGATACAGATACTGATGGTGTTTCTTATTATAAACAATATGATAATTGGTTTGTTATTTCAATAGAAGAAGGAGTAGTTTCAAGTACTGGATCAGCAGTAAAACCAACTAATTCATCTACTGGTTTAATTATTTGTGATATTTTATATAATTCCGCTTTAGTTTCTACGGGTTTAATAACATTAAGTGATATTGATACATCACGACAAGAACATAATAGTAATCATTATCATAATAATTTTAATCAATTAGAAGTAATAACCGATGGTTTACATGATAGTAGAACTACAAATCCTCATTCAGTAACAAAAACTCAAGTTGGATTAGGAAATGTAACTAATAATGCTCAAGTTATAAAAATAGATAATTCTACAACAGGAAATATACCTACATGGGCTACTTCAACTGGTGATTATTTAACATCAGTAGGTTATTCTATTGAAAATAATTTAATTGGATCTACAACAGCTATTGCAAACTCTCATGCAATAAAAACTTATATAGATGATGTATTGAGTCTTAAAGATTCTTTTATTTATAAAGGAGAAATAGATTGTTCAATAAATCCTAATTATCCTGCAGGAAATACTGGAGATTTATATGAAATAACATCTTCTGGTTTAATTGGTGGTATTTCTGGAAAAGTAACAAGTACTGGAGATATAATAATTTGTTTAGATGATGATGTTCCGAGTGGAAACGAGGCATCTGTTGGAGAATTTTGGATTATTATTCAAGGAAAAAATAATATATATGTAACTGGTGCAGATAAAGCAACTTTTGGAGAAATAGCAAAATTTATCGATACTAGTGGAAGAAAATTAACAAGTAGTGGATTTATAGCACAAGATGCTACAACATATCAAATTGGTTTAGTTCAATTAAGTGATTCATATATCGGAACTTCATCTGGATTAGCTGTTACAGAAAAGGCATTAAGTGATGGATTAGCACAATTTTCTAATGTTACTAACGATGCTCAATTAAAAAGAGAGTCTGAAGATTATATTACTTTTGGATATAAAGAGTTTCCTATAGGAACAGATATAATTTTAGTAGAAACAAGTAGTACTGGTTTAATTACAAGTACTGGAAAATATAAATTACAATTAAATAGTATAACAATATCTGAAGATATTAATGCTATACATAAAACATCTACTGGAGAATTATATACATTAACAGAAAAATTTGTACTTGTTGATGATGATGAATTTTTAATTGAGGATTCAGATGATTCTTATATTAAAAAAAAGATATTATTAAGTTCATTGATAGATAAATTTTATGTTCCACCTACTAAAACTATTCATATATCATCTACAGGTGATATAGGAGAATTATCAATAACATCTACTGGAATAAAACTTATTTCGATAACAAGTAATTTAGATTATTTAAATTCATATCCTTCTAATAACAATACATGGGAAACAACTGGATCTTTAAATACTGCTAGACTTACTTTAGCAGGAGCAGGAGTACAAGATGCAGCATTAAGTTTTGGAGGAATTGATGAACTATCGTTTTCTTCTGCAGTAACGGAGAAATTTAATGGATCTACTTGGGTAGCAACCGGATCTTTAAATACTGATGTAGTTGGATTAGCTGGTTGTGGAATCCAAAGTTCAGCATTAAGTTTTGGTGGAGAAAAAGGAACTCCTTCAGCAATTACGGAAAAATTTAATGGTTCAACATGGAGTACAGATGCAGGTTGGAATTTAAATACAGCTAGATCTTATTTAGCAGGATGTGGGACTCAAAATGCAGGATTAAGTTTTGGAGGAAGTACAGGATCAGATTCTGTAGTTACGGAAAAATTTAATGGTTTAACATGGAGTACAGCTGGAGGCTGGGATTTAAATACAGCAATAAGTTATTTAGCAGGATGTGGAGTACAAAGTTCAGCATTAAGTTTTGGAGGATATATTTCTACATGGTCAGCGATATCTGAAAAATTTAATGGAAGTACATGGACTGCTACCGGGAATTTAAATACTGCTAGATATGGATTAGCGGGATGTGGAACTCAGAATGCTGGATTAAGTTTTGGTGGAAATAATGCATCTTATTTAGAAACAGTAGAAAAATATAATGGAAGTACGTGGGTAGTAACAGGATCTTTAAATACTGCTAGACTTGCATCAGCTGGAAGTGGAGTTCAGAATTCTGGATTAAGTATTGGAGGATCTACTGGAGCAGCTTCTACAATAACGGAAAAATTTAATGAAGGATATAAATTAAAACTAAATATAGTGGCTTTAGAAAATACTACTGATAATACTGCTGTAACTAAAAGAGAAATATCTACACACGAATCAAATTGTTCATTTAAAATAAAATGTCCAGCGGTTATATCCTATGGAATACTTTGTGAAAGAATATTTAGTACTTTATCAAGTACTGGATTAGCTACAAGTGCAGGAATAACTTTTCTAAATTATGGATATTGGGAAGCAACAGGAGATTTAAATACTGCTAGACGAGGTTTAGCGGGAAGTGGAACCCAAAATGCTGGATTAAGTTTTGGTGGAGATACTGGAGCAATTTCTGCAGTAACAGAGAAATTTAATGGAAGTACCTGGACTGCTACTGGGGATTTAAATACAGCTAGATCTTCTTTATCTGGATGTGGAACTCAAAATTCTGGATTAAGCTTTGGAGGATCTACTGGATCACCTTCTGCAGTAACAGAGAAATTTAATGGTTCAACATGGGTAGCATCTGGAAATTTAAATACAGCTAGATATGGATTAGCAGGAAGTGGAACTCAAAATGCAGGATTAAGTTTTGGTGGAAGTACAGGATCAGATTCTGTAGTTACGGAAAAATTTAATGGTTTAACATGGGTAGCATCTGGAAATTTAAATACAGCTAGATATGGATTAGCGGGAAGTGGAACCCAGAATTCTGGATTAAGTTTTGGTGGAAATACAGGATCAGTTTCTGGAATATCTGAAAAATTTAATGGAAGTACGTGGTCAAATTC
>Ga0172380_10001308_pt1 | contig 43078 bp, 55 predicted proteins | sample Leawe162metaG_FD_119747 | JGI IMG/M metagenome (GOLD analysis project Ga0172380, IMG submission 119747) | Leachate microbial communities from a municipal landfill in Southern Ontario, Canada - Leachate well 162 metaG | ecosystem: Engineered > Solid waste > Landfill > Unclassified | place...
AATTAATTTCTTGTTTAACTGCCTCAATAACTGTTTCTCTAACATCTTTATCTTCTTTAGAACTAAATATTACTTCATTATTATATCTATTTCTAATTTCAGCCATTTTGATTATATCCTTTTAGATTTTAAACTTTACTCTAAATTATCAATTATTTCAAGCTCTTTACATTTTATTATTCTATAAATACTAAAATTAAAATACAATAAGATATATTATAAAATAATTTCTAAAAATATTATAAATGAGATAAGTATATTTTAAAGAATCACTAATAATGTTTTATTATATTGTTCTTTATAAATTAATGTACTATTTTTTGATTTATTTTTTTTAAAATTATTATTTGTCAATGACAATGCTAATTTCATGGTTCCAAAACCCAATTTATAGATAATAGAACATGAAAACCAATGAAGAAATCGTGACATTTTCCGTCGAGGATAAAAAGCTATGCCGCAATTATCACAAATAAATTGTACATGATCAAATTTCGCCATACGCTTACCAACTGTATAGCTAGTCCATTTTTCGTCAAATACCATTTAAATTCCTTTGTTTAAAGTTAATTTACATATGTTTATATAAAACTTGTACGCTTGGCTTCGGCAGAAGTTAGCCCCATGGCAACCGTTACTTTCCTCGCTTTTTCTTTTCCTTCTATCACTTCAAATACCCGCATAATGATTTCTGACCGGTCAATTTGTTCTAAGTCTTTCCAGTCATCCCAAATAACGTAAATATGAATACCCACCTGAAATTCGTCCCCTTCAATCGTTATATCAGGTTGCCCGGTTTTTCCATTCATCCATTAGGCTGTGTTCAAGAGTGCTGGCAGAGGCCGGCAGAGAACGTATATTAGGCGTCTTTCTTACAGGCATGATTAACTCCCTTTAAATTTTCCTATCCGTTAATATTATATTTTGTTTTTATTATAGATAATAATGTCAATAATTCTTTATCTATTTTTTTTATTTCTTCTATACTATTAAGCTTTGGTGGCTTTCTTTTTATTTGCATATATCGACAAAGTTTTTCAGCCCCTTTGTCCTTTAAATAAAAATATCTAGGTTGCCTCTTACCACCTTTTGCTCGAATCATCTTATCTCCTGTTAAAGTATAACAACCTTTTGATAAAAATTTTTTTGTAGCAAAATCACGAATCAACTTTTACCTGTAAAGCTTTGAATTTCCGGCACGCTACACATTTCTGATCACCCTGTATCTCTGTACAGCCATCACAGTTATCAAAGTTTAATTCATATGGCGTGACCAGCTATGTCTTGATGGCTACAATCTTTGCCATCACTTTGGCCATTAACTCGCTTGTCTGCTCAGCCCAGAACTCCCAGTAGGTCCAATCATCGCTGTACCCTTGGTTAAATGACCATTTTCATTGTAGTTGGTTATTATCAAACCTATTGCTTGTGTAGTCACGCTGAATGATTCGTTTAATTCCTTTGCCTCACCCTCAGCCATTATGCCGAAGTTGTTGTGAAGCGAAATTGGTTCCACAACCAAATGTGATTACACATATTGCTCTCTAAATGTAAGTTCTCTAAAATATATAAGTTATAAACCTTCCGTCTGATGGATGCTCTAGTGGTAGTCCTTATATATTCTTTAGCAGACTTACAACGTCGGATTATATCTTCTACAATTCAAAATTTCGGGTGATTTGGATATAAACCGGCAATCCCATAAGAACGATATGGCGTTCCCGAAGAACAATCTCATGGTTTAATTGGAAGCTATAAAATGTCTATGTTCCACCTTGGCTCATTCTCGCCACAGAAACAATCATGTGCGTAGAAAGGGTTGAGCTTGGGGTCAAACCTAAGTCACCAGAGCACATATCCTCTTGATAACTTCTTCACAAGTAATAACTTATTTCCTCATCTTCGTACAAAACCACCCCTTGAGTAGTTATGTTTTTCTTCATGTCATATGTATTATTTATCGTATCTATCATAGTACATGAGACACTGTAATGTCCAAATACTCATCGTATAACTTGTACGCACGGATAACATCCTTATTCGTGGGGTATGACTGGGAACACAGTAGTTTGAAAAATATCATCCAGAAAGTTATACAACTTTTCGATAAAAATTGGCCTGGTATATTAGCCCCCCACCTGACCCAAAATTAATTAATCATTTTCTAGGTTTATTTTATCTACCCTCGGTTAAGTATCTACTTTCGTTTACATTTACGCGCCGTACGGCGCTAGAACAATTTTTCGATGTATACATCTTACATTCTGTACTTGGAAAGTTGTGGTAGTACGAGGATGATGAAAACAATTCTCTATATATATGGAGTATCGAACTACACTTCTTTGTGTTATTTATCTTTCAGTTATTATAGATATCAAGTTTACAATCCATATTATTCCATACAAGTTCAATTAGTTGTTCAATTTGTTGGATTGATTCGTCATGGATATGAACTAAGATACTAAATTCTGTATTTCCTCTATATAGTAAAGCTTCTGCTAAATATGATTGGTCTCCTACATAGTTATTATAGTATGTACAGTTATATTCATGGATATTAATGAAATATTTTATACCTTTTGAATTGGAGAAGGATTTTTGAAATAAATTAGAGGTTCCATCTTTATAGGGTTTATATGATTTATAGCCCAATTGTAGTAATATATTTTGGTTCATAATTTCCTCTTTAGGTTTGTGGAAATGATATCGGTAGATATTTTGTATGTTATTAAAGATTGTAGCAGAGTTGATAATCTTGTGAAATACTTGGCCCAAAATTTTTATGACAAAATCACATTGTTTTTGTAACCTAAATTGCCATATTATTTTTATATCTAATAACCCACTTACTAGATAAAAATCATTTGCGCTATGTACATTTTAAACCCAAAATCTGTTTATATAGCGATATGTACAGAAAACAAAATGATCATATATACCCAAAACAAACTTTAATAGGTTATTTTGAATTATAATACACAAAACTAATATTTACCTTCATTTATATGATAAATACTTTCCCATACTGCTACATATAAATATATTTAGGTATTAATTTACTTATTTTGAAGGCTAACATATTTATTACTATGTAAAACATCAATTCTCATAGATTAATGACAATTGAAATAGCATTTCTTTGTTATTTGATTTTTGGTATCGTAACATTCTATTAAATAATTTGCCCTAGTATTTTTTACTTAAAATAGGGACCACTGTATTATTTCTGGGAAAGAATATGTTTCTATTTGTAATCAGATAAAGTTTGAGCCCAAGATTGGTTTATTTATACACTAATTGATTATTTATCGAGATAGGACTACGAAGCTATATTTACTAGAGATTATTAATATACTTTAGGGGAATTTATTTAGTAAATATTGTTACTAATGCATACTTGATATCGTCGAAATCAAATAACTTTACTGAGGATCCAATTCCTTTTTCACATATTTCAGCTAATTTATATTTAGGAAACCATTTACCTTCAACTAACTTAATTCGATATTCATGAATTGCAACACCATAATATATATTGGTTATTTCATACTTATTGTTTTCTTTTTCATAAATATACATAAATGCCTCCAAAATATCAAAAATCATTCCACAATTATAAAGGGCTTCAATATTCACACATCTGATACAATTCTATAATTTTCCCACTATCGCATATGTAGACTGTAACCTCTTCTACATTACAGAATTCAGTACAGATTTATAAACCGCTAGGGTATATCCAATTTCCTAAAATATTCTTGATTGCTTATTAGGGCCCCTATTTTTTACCTAGATTATAAGCGAATGTTGGGCGATGCAAGTGATCCGGGGAGGGGTCGTTGTTAGGTGACCCAATCAAAGTCGATTTGTTCTTTTGGTAAGCTGAGAGCTTCAGCTATTTTGTAGAGAGTCACACGACGAGGCATGGAAGCACTTGAAAAAAATCTGCTCAGAGAAGGCTGAGGCATACCGGTCACTTCCGCCAGTTTGGAAATACCACCCCATTTATCAACTTTTTTCCGCAACTCGGCTTTAAACGCTAAAACTGCACTCCCAACTGTATCTAGTTTATCAAAAGATAACTTTGGTTTTTTTACAATCCTCCCAGCTTCGCACCGTTCAACTTTGTCGGCGTTTCCATCGATCAATTCCTGTATATCAGCAATAATATGGTCCTTCTCACCCTGATCGTTTTCTTCTGACCATAGAACCATCAAATCATAAACGCCTTCATATTGACTGGCTAATCCAACCATGGCGGTAATGAATTTATCAGATAACCCAACCTTGGCCATTTCAGAGGCAAGCTGATACACATGGACCATTTGTTCCAATATTTTATTTGTCATTGGTTTTATTAGCTCCTCCGTCAATAATGTATACACTAGGTTTATTTTCTAATAGTTTACAAACTATGTTCAGCGTAACCCCAGGATTACTAGGATTTTCAATCATTTTAACAGGTCTTCCCGTAGAGTACTGCTCTAGCGTCTGACTTTGGCAATCACCGCCATAGCAAGGTATAATGTCACGCTTTTGGTCTATGTGAAAGGTATAGGGATCAGCGTTAAAGGTAACGCTATAATTTGAACCGTCTGAAAACTTTCTGTTAACTATAATTTCTACCTCAGTTAGGCTAAGATTGTGAACGGAACTGTCTGTTTCATTTGAGTTCATTGTCATGTTTTCCCTTATTCAAATAAGCCCTTTTGTTCGTAAATAGAAGCAAAGCCCTTAAAGTGGCGGGCCGCTAACCAAACATCGTCGATAGGACCTCATTTCCTGTAGGCTACAAAATCAAACCATGATCTCGCGCCAGATCATCGTTAATGACCGCCACGGCAGTCGGAGACAATGCCCAGGTCTTGACCGTGCCTTGGCGAGCGCATCTTTTAATGGAGGGAGCCATTCCTCTTTATGGTTCTTGACGACAAGAACCAGGCGAAACTCCGCACCCTTCAGGGAACGGACCAAAGGTCATGCCGGATTCAACAATGGGCTGTGTCGTCATTGCAGCGCCATTCCCACTTCTTCTTTATAGAGCTGAATAGATTCGTTGATGATGGGGTTATCCGGCATTCCTTCCTGCAAATCAGCACACTGCCACGTGGCATTGCTCTCTGAAATTATCGGAATGGATATGCCTTCTTTTTGGGCAATCAGAAAAAGCTTTTTCACCACAAAATAGGAATGGCTGGCGAAAAAGAATTGGATGCCACATTTGGCCAACGTCACCACAATCTCCAACAGTTGCGAAATAGCAAGGGGATGCAGCGCAGCTTCGGGCTCGTCGATGAAAACCATCGAATCTGTATCGAGGTAGCGGTTACTCAAAAGCGTATCGAGAATGGCGATTTTTTTAATGCCTTCAGCCGTAACGCCGATGGGAAATTTTTGGTTTCCTTTCCTGAACTGCCAACGTCCAGATGCCTCGTCATACTCCACCCTGCCGCCTAAAATGTCTTCCAGACTTTGACGCGACTGGGCGAACTCCTTGTAGTTCTTCTCTCTCTTAGGCGCTTGCCTCAGTGCACGGGCCAGATCCAGGTAGGTGTCATCAAAGCCAAACACCTTATCCTGTTCGCGAGACTTCAGAATGATATGGTGCAGTGACAGCACCTCTTTAGCAGGTAGGAAAAGCGAATTGCTCTCCCGTGGTGGGACCTGGTTTTCCACGGTGGAAATTTGCTTAGTGGTATCCTTGCCAAAGCTGTAGCGAAATTCATGCTGGTCGAGGGTGATGGCACAGGATAAGGGAGCATCAGCACCCTTGGTTACCAGATCCCCGATCTTCTCTGGTTGAAAGGCCCAATAGAGCTTATCCGCCAAAATTTCAGCCGCCGTGCGCCGGTCATCTCCACGCTTATATTCCTCCAAGGTGCGCATCCCGCTGTAGAGTGCTTTGAGTAAAAAAGTCTTCCCGCTGCCGTTGCCACCAATCACGAGATTCATCTTACCGAGAGCATGCCAATCAATTTGAGTAAGTGGGCCGAAATTCTTCAGTGCAACTCGGGTTAGCATTGTTTATATCTCCTTCAATTCAGCACCCATCCGGCACTCGGCGTTAAATCAGAAATTCGCAAGCCTAGGAAGGCATGAAGGTTACGTCTGATAAAACCATGACAAAGATGTCGTTAATCCGGAGTTTTCTCCTCGCCGGAACAGTCACCTTCGCCTCACCGGTGGAATAGTTTTTCTTAGTTTTCAAAGACCTCAAGGAGGAAAACCTGATTGGCACAGGCGTTGCGATAATCATCCTCCATAAGTCAACCACAATAACCTGATAACTAACCTAAAGGAGAGGAGATGATGAAACGCTCCAGAAAAACAAAACGTGGTCGCTGGCCCCAGGTTCTCCCAAAGTACGGATATGGTTCCGAGCTGCCGCAAGTTGCGCGCCTGGCAGGACTCGAACCTGCGACCGCCGGATTAGAAGTCCGATGCTCTATCCAGCTGAGCTACAGGCGCCTACTTCCCCCTAAACGATGGGAGAGAAAAGCCCTGTTATTTATTACTCGCCTGGGCTATAAGCGAGTGTTGGGTTGTATACTAGAGCAGGGCGTTCAGTATCTCGTCCGCCGAGGCAGCGGCAGGTGAAGAAGGGCTGACTGCGGTCACCTTCCCCTCCGACAGCACACTCAGGAGGTTCTTCACCCTGAACGCGATGCGGCAGGTGAGGGACTGCTTGCGGTCACCGATTGGCTCCCCGTCCTTCCCGAGGCCACCGATGTACGCACGACCCTCTATCACCACCTCCTCACCCGTCTCGGGATCGATCAGCACCTTACGGAACTTGCGCACCTGACCGGCGGGAGCCGAGATCACCTTGTGCTTCACCGACAGGGGAAGCTTGTTGCTGTCGCTGACCGTCATGAACCCCGTGACCTTACCCGTGATGTTTACATTCTTCTCGGACATTGGAACTCTCCTCTTTCTGGACCATATAGGCCCCTTTGGTTTTACCACCAATGGGTGGGCTTCAGATATTGTCACCGCTTCCCAGCGGTCCCTGGAGCTTCCCCAGAGTATTACGTCCCTTTACCTAATAGGGTTCGTAAGTTTATATCCGCAAGTGCTACACTCCATACAGGCTAATAAGTGTCAGCGTTCCCTTGCGGATATTTCTTAACACCCACTAACAAGCCATACCATCCCTTGCTTGTGAAGTGTGACGTAGCATAAAGCAGCAGTACTACAAACTTTAAAGTCCAGCAAACTACTTGATCATCTTGATCTGTCCTGAGTCCACCGCCAACCACTTTGCACCACTGTTGTTCCTCTGATACCGCGCCTTCTGGATATTGCTCGATGCCTTGCGCCTGGAAGGCAAACATACCATAACTTCAATCTCCATACCATTGATTACTATAGTCTTCATAAACATCTCCTACCCAATATCTAAAATGCTGATAGGCTAACCACCCCACTGCATATAGTATGTAGGTTAAGTACCTACTAGCATTTTAGATATTTTTCTCGGGCTTTGAAAACTTTTTGACTGGTAAGAATTATACTACATACTATATGTAGTGGTGGCTAATCTTTTATATTACTTAACACATCGCGGAACAAGAGTTATAGTATGCCTCTTCCAAGTCCTTCATGATCACCGTGGCGGTCTTCAACGTATGAGCCTCATGCTCTTCCAACACATAAGTTTTACGCTTGTAAGATGAGCAAGTCAATACCTTATTCCCATCCCACCACAACTCTACCCCAAACATATTTAACTCGCGACGAAGAATATACATTATCTCTCCTTACCTAAATTGTTGTTATTAATCAAACCACCTAAGTCCCTAGCACCCCGCTGTCTTAACAAAATTTTTGCTTCGACAACTAAAAGGCCCAAATACTTTTTTCCCCAATTTGTTGCGCTAAGTTGCTTAAAATAATTAAGCAAAAAATATTTAATACAACTTGCTGTATAACTAACAACGTGCTGGTAGCACAAGTTAGGAAACAACACGAAAGAAGCACCCCCGCCCTATTTTAAAATATATCTTTATGCTTTAAAACAAAATAATAGGGTTACAATTACATAAAAGATATAATAAGACATGTATAGTAAGAGGGTATATATATTATGGAGATTATTTTATCTCTAAGGGGGTTATAGAGTTGTTGTTTTTATATATATAGTAGAACCGCCGATTTATTTTTTCTTTAGGTTTGATTTTCCTTATGCGCGGTACTTGGCAGAGGAAATTTAGAAAAGGTGAGGGATATTTGTGGAGGTAAGAGAAAACAGATAAGATATTAGGTTAAAGATAGGGGTAGTCTGTATAAAATACCTAACAAAATAATCCCTATAATTGTAAGGGTTTACAAATGGAAAATATAGATTATAAATTCCATTGGAATTATTAACAATTTAGGTAAAATGGAATTAAACAGTTTTTGGGATGATATTACCATATTTCTTTGGTAAACTCATTCTGATAAACTATTTTAAAGTGTAGGATTTCTATTTTTGTTTTAGGCTGTAATTTTTTAAATTCGGGTTGTAATTTAATATATTTCGGGAGTGATTCCAGGGTAGCGGTATAAACTCTAGTGATTTGGATATAAGTATGGGAGGATTTTCTTTTATAGTCCAGGACGTGATAAATTTGGTGAGGTTTAAAGAAGCCCAATTTAGTAGTAGGGATGATACGAGTTTTGAGTATTTTATTTATTTCTTTAGGGAATATGATAATTTTCATAGGATTTCTTTAAGGAACTGTTTAGCCGCCTGGTAGTAGCGTTTTCTAGCTTTAGAGAGGTTTTGTTCCGCCTCTTTAGATTTTGATTTTTCGTAAAGATTTAGTTTAGTTTTGACATCATTTTTGAGAGTCTGAAAGAATTCATCTGTAATTATGATTTGTCCATTATATTTAAACATAGGGTATTCACCGATAAAAGTTCTGGTTAGGTTAGCTAATTCTGATTTAGGGAATTTAGTTTTTAGTTGGTTAAATTCTTCCACAGAATCGGCTAATCGGGTGTGATATTCTATAGCTCTGAGGGCATGGGGTTGTCTAGTTAATTCTCTTTCTGTTAGATTTAGTTTATCTAGCCCGGTATAATTTTGGGATGGTTTTTTTTCCAGATATTTAAATTCTTCTTTATAGCCATAAGGATCATAGCCAGGAGTTTTATATTTTGGTAGCCCGCCTGTTTCTATATTCTTGGATTTATTAATTAAAGTTTGGATCATATGTCTTACTTCATGGTTGACAGTTTGTTTTAGTCTCAACTGAATAATAGAATATTCATATAAAGAGTCAGGGTTCACATCATCTGGTAGGACATAGATTAGGATAGCAAGATTTTCTTGTAGCCACTCTCCATAGGCAGAATTGTCTGCGGTTTGTTGTATTTTAAGTTCTATTTCTTGCGGCACATTAGAGATTCCATACATTTCCCATTTTTGTGTATTTATAGGGATTTCTGTTCCCGCCGACAAATAATTAAAAGGGATTTTAGCTTTAGCATCTTTAAGGACTTTTTGTTTAAACATAGTTTGTTCTACCAGTTCTTTATCATCCATATAGTTAGAATCTGCTAAAGAGATATTTTCTATAAGCTTGGTTATGGTTTCTTCTAATACGCCTTGTAGATTTGTAAATGGGTTATTATTACAGCGCCAAACAGGCTTTTCACTAGGAATTTCATGATTTTTCTCATTTGTACGTAGGATTATTTGAGTATCCAGATATGTTCCTTCTCCTATCTCATATGATTTAAATACTATCAATCCATATTTTTTAACTAGAGTTATTTCATCTCCTAGAGTTTTGGCTGATTTTAATTCATTCTTGAGCAGATATATCTTATCTAGACTTTTTGCGCACTCTTGGATTATTTCTTTAGATTCCTTTTCTGATAGAAATTGGTATTTGAAATTAGCCAATACTCTTTGGGCATACTTAGTTTTCACCCATTGCCACATTTGGGTTGTTTCAGGGGGCAATTGAATTATTGCGCGTTTAGATATTGGAAAATTCAACGATTTCATAATTATACCTTAGTTTAACCTATTTGGTTTTTTAGAACATTGGGGCTCATAGATTGAGCTACGCCATCGTCATATTGAATAACCACCAGATCTTCTATAGTAATCCAAGCTGTAGAATCATCACACTCCTTTATTTTGATTGTTGAGCCTGGAATCAATGCAGATTTTTTTGAAATTCTCATAAGCCTCCACAAAATTCAACAATTTCATAAATTTATCTTAAAAAATAGGTATTAATCAATAATTTCATAATTTTGGCTCAATCCTATGTGGTGTCTCAAACAGCTCAAGTTCTTTTATCCAATAAACTTCAGGTTTTACATGATGTGCTTTAGCAAAAGCTAAACGTGTGTTACCACCTACAAGGGTAATAGAGCCATCAGTACGTTCTAATACTGTTGGAGCTGGGAGAGACTTTTGCTCTTCGAAAGCCTGTTGTATAGGTTGCCAATTTTTGCCATAGTTTTCTGCTAGAGCGATAGCATAGTCTAAGGACTTGATAGGAAGAGAATCAGTATTATCAAGATGTTCCCAAATCTTTTTATCTAGTGAACGAAGAATGCCGTGATTAAAAGAACGTTTTAGGGAATCATATGACATTCCTTCTTCCAGAGCTACACGAAGAAGTTCTGGCAATTCATCTTTTAGCAATGGTTTGGTCCAATTAAAATGAGAAGCGTGTCTAAACAATTGCGCTTCAAAATAGCGATTGAGGTATTCTTGTTTTTCGGGATACATTTCTGCTAACATTTTATCGGCTGTTATTTTCGAACGTTTTCGTTTTGGTCTATTTTGTATTTCTAATTTTTTATTGTAGTTCAAAAACTCTTCTTCTGCTTTTTTTTCTTCCTCGGTTAAAGAATCATATTTTCCCTGTTCCTTTATCTCAATTCCGTCATATTCTTTTTCTAATTGCTCTTCATATTCTTGTTTTATTAGAGCGCGCTTTGAAATTAAAAAATCAGCTTTTTTACCCAATGGAATATCGGCATGCTTCTTTCCGCCCACTTGGAATCTTACTTTATTTGCTGTCCATTTATATTTTATAATCTCGGGAAGTTCTGGCTCTTCGGAATAAGATAGAGTCATATGGGGGACCCAACCATGATCGGAAGGTAGATCAACTATATTGCTCACGGCTTCTTCTAATTCAGCCTGTAAAGCTGACAATCCTTTTGCGTTTGGAATAATAAATGTTGGAGTACCTTTATCACCAGGAGTAAACACACCAGCTCCCGAAATTTCCATTTTGAGAGGATTATGTTTTTCGCATACTTTTTGAACTACCTTCTCAATAGCGTTTAATTCACTCTCATTTAATTTAGAAGAATCACCTAAGTATAATAAAGTAAGATGTAGAACAGATTTACAATCTTCATCAATTTTGTCATCTATTCTTTTAATAATACCTTTAGGCGCCATAATTGCCAACATGGCTCCGGTATGTTCAGCTTGTTTTATAATTAGAGGAATTCTTGTAGCAGTTTTTGGTCCTATAAGTTCACCTTTCGTAATATATTTCTCTTCAAAACCTGGTATAAGATATTGATTTTTAAGAGTAGACGGTTTGTGGCCAACTATTTTAGCAGCTACTTCTACAGCTTTTTTAAAATTTTCTTTACGTTCTTTTTGATCCTTATCCTTTTTCATTTTTTGAAGCTGTTTACGAACTTCAACATTTGCATGTAAACCACGAATATCTTTTGCTGTAATATTAAATGGACGAAGATATTGATTAACATTGTTGTCAGTTAAAGTAAAATCTTCCATTTCAAATACTAGATCTCCTGGTTTTTTAGCGCTACATAACTTTTTAAGAGCAGAAACAACTTTAGGAGTTGAAACAAACTTATTTTGTTTTACACCAGATTTCCCAATATATTTAATCCTTGCAGTTGAACCGGAAAATTTAATATGTTTAACAAGCCAAGTAGTAACACCATAATGTTTCATATCGGCGGCAGAATATCTATTACCTACTCTCTCAAAAGTTTCATCAATGAGAGCAACAGCGATAGCAGCAAGTCTTGTTCTATCATCTTCGTTAGTAATATCTTTTTTGACCTGGGCTCTCATATTTTTAAGAGATTTCGATAATCGCAACAGGCGCGCTGCTTTTTTTTTATTTCTTGCTTTAATATGTTTTTCATCATATATATAAGTAATATTTCCAGACTCTTCTTTTCTTTTTTCTATATAATTAGCACGTTTTGAAATATAGAATGAGTTTTTAATTTTAACTGTAATGTTCATTTTTTTTAATCTTGATAAAATTTTAGTAGCATTTTCTGCTAAAAGCTCTATATCAATAATTCCAGGTCCAATTAGCTTAAATTTATTAAAAACTCCCCAATATCGCCCAAGTATTTGTAATTTTAATATTTCTAAATTTTCCGATATTATTGTATCATATAATTTTTTTTCTTTAGGAAAAAAATATAAAAATTTAGTATAATCTTTATTAATCTCGCTTACAATTTCTTTAATATTAGGTATATCATGATTACTAGATAAATAGCAAAAAGTAGTAAGTTTGTTTAAAACATTTTCATTAAATGATTTATCTTTTACTATTAAATGCAATATTTTATATGTTCCAGCAGGAATTATTTTTATAATTTCTGGTATCTCATATAATTCTTTTACTAATTCTGCTGGCATATTTGCAAAAAGGGCATCATCTCCATCATCTCTATCAATAGTAATATTTATTATATCTTTAGAAAAAGCTTCTAATTTTTTTTTAACTAAAGAATCCATATATGGTTTTACAAATATTTTATATTTTCGTATTTCTGGTTTAATATCTTCATATGGTAGATTTTGAATTTGTCGTTCTTTTATTTCCTCAATACTTGGTTTTAATACTTTATCAGAGAATTCTATTTTACTTTTTGCAAAATCAGACCAGCCTTTTGCTTCTGGGGAATATTCTCCAACTTTTCCAAGAATGCCATATTTGCTTAAATATTTATTAACAGCTTCAAGAAAAATTTTATTATCTAGGCTAGTTGTACCATAAATTTTTGTTTCTGGCCACCAATGCCCTTTACCATCAAAACGCAACCAAACTCTTGAAACCCACTTATCATGATTAGGGGCAACAGCATAGGCAACCATATCTCTATTTGTTGTAGCAGAATCCAATGATGAATAGTTAGATTTTCCTTCTCCCATACAAGATGTCCAACCTTTATTCGTCGACATCATAAGAATATCGGAGGGTTCTGCCGAAACAACGAGTTTCCATTTATTCAACTTAGGAGCAACAGAATATTTATCATTTACATATTTGGCAAAATTTTCCATGGATAAATCTCTTCCATCACCAAGAATGACTGTATCATTTTTCATCTTTCTTTTAGCTTGTTCAAGAAGTTTACTCATTCTAACAACTCTACCACGATTATCTTTTATATAACCTGGTAGTCTAAATTTTTCATTATTATTATTATCAAACCAAGACTCTACAGGATTAGGCCAATTTAAAATTTCGGCAATATAGCTAAGTCTTTCTCCTATTTTTTCTATATCTTCTCCTAATTGTAGATAGGGCATTTGGTCTTTTGCTTCATGATCAATTGTGTCATATTTATATTCTTTAGTACCTCTTTGCTCTTTAACTCTTTCTAGTATGTTATCCACGACCAATTTATCTTTTTCTGACATTTTACTTTTAAGATAATTTAGGGTATTTATTGAATCTAGGGGTAGATATGTTTTTATATTATTATAATTCAAAAGAATATCATCCCACCCTAATTTTTTAAGCATTTCACGAATTATATTAGATTCTTCATATTTTATTGGAATATTTGGAGTTTCTACAGGAACAGGTCGAACCCACTCAGATGATTCAAACCCGACCGGTGGATTCTTTTGAGAAGGCAAAAACCAAAGTAGATCTCGATGCTTTTCCCACTTAGGTTCTAATTTTATTGTATCGGCTCTTTTAGAAATTAAAAAGGACTTCATTAAGCTAGCACCTCTCCTTTAATACTAGCTTATTAATAGTTATTAGCAAGATTAAAAACCTAATTCAATGGTTTCCGCAAGCCAATACAAGTAGTTGGACGGGTGAGGAATCTTTTGGTTTCACCAAAAGCATCACGTCTTTGTTGCAAACGACCTTTAAAAACATAGGTCGCTCCACATTGCGGACAATAATATTCTACTTCATATTCAGCATGATGCGGGAGCATGTATAGGGTTCGCGAGAATCATATGGTATTGTAACCGAATATCTTATAAGTGGGCTTAGTAAATAAGGACTCCTATGAGATTCGCTTTCCATTAGACCAAAATCATTTTGCTATTATTTCTGTTTTTACTTTTTCCATTATCCCCTCATACAATTATTAACCCAGTACTCAAAACATTCTAATAATATTATTAATTAATTCGTCATCTGAGGAAAAATTAAAAAGTGGAGCTGCTGGTAAAAGACGCGATTGAGTAATTTGGGTTATAAAAAAGCTTGCGCTATTGTTATGCGTATATAACCAAAAAGTTGCTTTTATGTCATCCCAATTATAAAGAACGCTACCATGTGACATTCTTCTAATCTTTGGAAGAGTGGGAACTTTATAGGCGCCTCGAAATTTGGTAATTGCCCTATCTAATAACTCTCTTGCTGGATTTTTATTCGTATTAATAATTCTCATTCGTTCTCTCTTAGTTCAAAATCATTGGGTGAAATTGTATCTTTAAAATCAATGGTTTGTCCGAAATCGCCAGGATAATTTTCAAGTTGTATTAAAGTTTTTATTATTGAAGAAAAAATATATGGCATACTATCAAGAACAGTTATAGGTTCTCCTATTAAATCATAGTAACATATATTGTTGATTAAAATTTAGCTGTTCTTTTAACCACCAATCAATATAGATAGTTACTTTAGAAGTATACGATTCTTTTTCAACTTTAATATGATCTAAAAATGGCTGCAAACCTATTTCACTTAAAGTTTTTTGAATTGTGGGTTCATCGTCTGAATTATATATATCCAAATCTAATCCATCAGGAGGATATAATTTTTATCCTATTGCGAGGAGAAAAAATCTGCTCATTGAATATACCTGGCATAATTGAATCAAAAAAATTAATCAACCCGCTCCGGTTCAAAATCTTTTATTTCCTCAAAATTTATTAATAAATTCTTCCTCATCCCTTACATAAAGTTCTGCAGTTTTCACAAGATTTATATACAATAACTCTATTTCCATCTCGGGCATTTGTTGCATCAAATGCCACACCAACAATAATATAGAAAGTTCCTTTCTTTTTATTCTTATAAATTCTACCGTTCATTTATTCCTCATATTGATATGTAAGCCATTCTTGCTGACAATGAGGACAAACCAATTGCCCCGACTTTCCGCCACAAAATGGAATATCAGTGGGTTCCATATAAACAGTAACATGGCTGCAGCTAGAACAAATTAGTTTGAGAAAATATTGTCTTGGGGAGAACCAACTAGAATTATTTATGTCGGAATAATACATTGATAGGGCATCAGTCAATGAATATATTGGAGAAATTCTATCTAATACAATATGCCAGCCGTTACTGACAGTAATCCAGGACTCGCATGTTTCATTGACACGATTAGGAGAAATTTTACAACGTTTAATTTTGTTTTCAAAATATATAGCAAAAGGAATTCCAGAATTAATAATTCTTCCCATTAAAATCTCCCAATTTTTGGAACGTCTTCCGGTTCATCAGCTTCGTCAAGTCCCCACATTTTTTTAATAAACTTTTTAACACGCTTTTCGGTATCTTGATCGAATCCACCAATATAACCAGAATTACAATATTCCCTTATTAGCTTCTTAGCCTCTTCTATAATTTTTTCTATATTGTGGCCATCGGTATTGATGGTTCTCATGCTTCACCTTTTGGTACATTTTTCATTCCGGTAATTGCGTGTATCATAACTGCTTCTTGTTCGTATTGAGATTTGTTATCTCTCCAATAAACGCCAGAGCCTCATCTGGGTCATCGGGGTGAAAATATCCACACCAAGCCGTATAGCTGCCCCGTCAGGACGAGGAATTGAGCCCATTCGTCCCATGGTGGGTCCATTTACTCCACGAGCTTATACAGGCTTAAAAACCTCTGAGCCGCCTTGAACCTTTAGTTCTGCCAAACTGCGTCCATAAAGGTTAAACCATTCTTTTATCTTTTGGTGCATTCAAACTCCTACAGAGTAAAATTTATGTTTATAAAGTTGATAGGATTAGGAACAATATAATTATAAACAACCCTGAAGCGTGGCTACGCACTTAATGAGTGTAGCTACAATTTGCCATTAATCCTGATTTGGGATGGTACAAGATTATATAAAAGTTGATTTTCAATTTCTGGCAGCCCGAAATCTTCTGCTTTAATATCTTCCATTTATACCTCTCCATCGAGATGAGTAAAATTTATTCATCATCGTAGTCGACAGGCTAAGTTGTTGATTTACCCAAATAATCTAAACCTGAACAATATCCATCAGGATTAGCACCTTGGGGCATAGGTTCTTCAGAAAAAATTCTACGAGCAATTCCCTGATAATTTAGGTTTCTAATTGGAAATGCTATTGTAGCGCCCAATTCGTATTGGGCAGCTACAGAGTCTAGGGCTTCAAAAACAACTCTATCTTCTTCTGCCTGAATTTCTTGGCGGGCACTTTCTTGCATTGGTTTAATTATATTAAAACGTCTAGTTATAACATCGCTAAAACGAATAGTAGGATTGGAGAACATATCAGAAATGTAGAATATAATATTCTCATCTCTAAGCGGCGGTTTACTTTCATCCTCTCTTAATCCAAAATCTTCTGCTGTTATTTTTTTATTTTCCATATATACCTCAACATCTGCTTATTAAAACATATCACTTTTATTAACAAGACCGTGGAGTAAATCTAAAAATTGTCCTCTTTTACTATCCTACACAACATAGTGGCCCTGCGATACAACATTTTTCCATTCAATTGCAATCAAGGCTACACCTTTCTTAGAAAGCGTTTTAGTTTCATAATATTCATAATTTAAATCTACCAATACTTCAAAAATATCATCTGGAAATAACCCACTATGTGTTCTTTTTAATCTAGGATATAAAGTAATTATTTCATTATATAAACGAATAACAAGCATAGCTAAACAAGCTACACCGCAGTCAGTATTTTTTTCTTTGTTCAATAAACTCAATCTGTTTAGGATTGTGTTTTGGAAATTGTGACAAGACAGAAATCATTTGCCTCTCAATTTTATTATTTCCAGTATATCATTTCGATAGTGAACGCATTTCGAAACATTTTTTTAACTGTTCTTCTGTTAATCTATCCCCACTTTTATTTTGAAGCCCAATCATTTCATCAGTAATAGTTTGAAGTTGTGATAATAACTTTTCCTTTGCTTCCTTTATTTCTGGTACATCCGAACTAAATTCCGATTTAGATAATTTATCAAGCAGAACTTTAATTAATTCTGGAAATTTTTTAATAAGCTCATCCATTATTTTTTCCTATAGAAAGTTTATACCTTCTTTAATTTTATAAAAAAATTTTTATGTTCAACAAAATTCTTATATTTTTCAGTCAGCTTTATAAGTTTCAATATATCCTAAGCTTATCATTTTTATATATCATGATGTGCCGCTCTGTCGATAATTCAGTAAGGGTAATCTTGCTATTGGGACAAAAACTTTAAAGCTATAAGATTCTGTAAGTTGACAAAAACCCCTCTCCTAAACTATATTGATTTGTAGATTTAAAAACTTCCCAGAATTAGTAAATAATAAAAGCCATATAGTCTATCAAAAAAAGAGGCTAAACCTTCTATCATTTAATTCTCACAGTCTTTTAAGTTCATCTATTTTTCCTTCTCGCAATAACTTTATAAAACTAGCTAAAAGATCCACGGTAATCTCATTAGATTTAAATTTTGAAAGTGCCACCGATAGTTTTTCTTCTTTATCTACTAAAAACGATATCTTGTTTCGTAATTTATCAATTCTTGCTTCCCAGCACGGGCTACGATGCTCTGATTCGTTAAAATCATCAACGACATAGATAGGATCCGTGTTTTCATCAAGAATTTTACCAATTTCTTTGCTATTAACCAATTTCATAACCCCATCTATTTATTATCATTCAGAATGATTGTATAACAATGCTCACACAACAACAGCGATGCCTTTGAATCTTGCGCATCCTTATATTCAATTAGTAGTGCTGGCTTTGAACAACCTTCACATTTACCAAATTTTCTTGGTCGTAGATACTTATCCACATAACGTCTTTTTCCTTTGTCCAAAAGAGACGTAAAATTAGACATTACTTCTCTCCAACAATCTTAACTTTTGAGTGTCTCTTTTTCCAAGCATTAAGAGCTTCTTCTTTATTTGGACCTTTAACATCATCTTTGGTCGCATTCGGACCAACAGTTTCTTTAATATTTAGAACATCTTTTGCCTGTTTAGAGAATTCTTGATGGAAAACTGGATTCTGATCGACCTCTTGTGCTGCTTCTACTTTACCACCGTCAGTTACATCACCTGTGACAACAACCGGCTTCATTTCCACTTTTTGAACTTCCACGGGAATTACTACTCCATCATGAACCAAGTTCTCAAACTCATTTGTTTTAAGTTCTGAACTTGTTGCTATGAGTACCAATCTTGTTGGATTTTCTTCTAGTCTGGCATCTATAAGACCAAATTGTTTTCTAATTTGCCATCCGTTAAGCTGTAAATAATTCAGAATTGCTTTTCTAAGTGTTTCAACATTTACTTCCTGTACTTTCTGTTCTTCTTGAACCTTCTTTTTTCTTCCCATTTTATTACTCCTTTGCTATAGTTTTTGTAGCAATAATTCCTGAGGCCATAGCCCCAACTAAATTACTTACTCTTGATGTACATTCACCCGCACCATATAATCCTGGAATTGATGTTTCCATGCTAGATGTAACTGGTAGAATTCCATTTAACCTAACTTCTGGAATGTACATAATTGCATATGTAGAAAAAAATGGTAAAATAGTATCCAATTTCTCAAAAGCAATACGAAGATCATCAAAGATCCCAATATGTTTTACTAGCGATTTTCCTTCCATATAATCAAAAACTCTTTCACATTTAATTCTATCGTTTGCTAAAATGTTAACTATCTTAATCTCTCTTATAACCTCATCTATCACAGTTTTGGTAGATATTCCAACCATAAAATTAGTTTTGTGTGATTCTTTATTCAAAATGCTATGTCCAAAAGCTGATAGAATATTTGCTTCTTCCCATTCTCCAACAAACGAATCAAATCTTGTATCTTCTATGCTGGTAGATCCGTCAGAAACATTAATATTTCCAGTTTCTAAAAAATCTATCACTTTGGATGTTGGAACTTCAATTCTCACTCCAATTTTTATATTATTATTTAATAAATCGATATTAAAATCAGAACACAAATTTTTAATCCACTCTATAGAATATTTACCAGTTGATATCAAACAATAATGCCCCATAAAAACATTCTTTATTGTATACACAATAAAATTTTGCTCACTTTGTTCGACTTTTAAAACTTCAGAATTAAAAAAGATATCAACCTTTTTCTGTAGCTTATCAAAAAAGAATGCGGCCATATTTACCCCAAACTTTGGAGAAAACCTATGAATTTTATTTTTGTTAATATTTTTTATTTGAGTTGATGCAACTTTTTTAACAATTTTAAGAGCTTCTTTTACAGCCTTCTGGTTATCCAATAAGATATCTTCTAATTCAAAACGATCAACATCTATAATTCCTTTTCCAAACCATCCTGATATAAGATCACGTCTTTTTGCTAGATCTTTACCACGCTCAAGAATGAGGACAGATAATCCTTTATCAACGGCAACTTTTGCCGCACTTACACCAGCAGGTCCTGCGCCTATGATTATTAAATCATAAAGTTTCATATTTTTGTACTAAATTATATACATCTTTATATGCTGGATTTTTATCATTTATACAATCATCCGTTTTAAAATATTTATCTAATTCTTTCGCAACATATCTCTTGAAAGGGCACATATAATAATAACCAGAACCAACAAAAGCAGGCAAGTATCTATTTAAATAAGGCGTTACATCATTTATGTTTGCCCACATTCTAATTTTGATACTCATTCCATAACCTCTAAGCTCTGCTTGCGTTCTACCAGGTGAAGGTATTGGTGCCAAAAATACTACTGAAAGAAGAGTAAGTAACCAAAGAGAAGAAATTATTGAAAAAGCCATAAGAAAAATAAAAATGGGTGATAAAAGAATAAAAAGAACAGCAGGCAGTGCTAAAATTTGTGGAAGAGCATATTTTAATTTAAAAAGAATTGGGTGGGCGGCATCATCGGCAATATGAACATATTCATGACATAAAGTCTCAAAATAATTATCAGGATTCTTATCAAAATTTGCTCTATTAGGAAAATATACAGTTTGACCGAAAGTATTTGTGTAGGAAGTCATAAAATCTTTATTAAAAAACATAGCTTTGCCGATACGTTGCATAAAAATTTCTTCATCTTTAAATTTATAACTAAAACCTGGATATCTTTCTTTTATTCTATTCTCAAGAGCTGTAAACATAATATTAGACATAATTTTCTCTTAAAGCGTTGTTAAACCAATTTGTAATCTTCTCTGCTTCATCTTGATTAAGAACTACGTTCATAGATACAATTCTAAATTGTTCGCCAAGATGTGGCGATTGAAATATTAAACTAATACCATTCTCTAATACTTCAAGTTTAATAATTCCACCACCATTAAATTCTATTACCTGATTTTCTATTTTTTTCATTTTTACTTTACACTAGGTATTTATTATTCTTTTGCTAGTTGCATAACGTTCGACCTGATAAATCTCGAGGACGCCTTGAACTTCTTCAACACCAATCATAGCATTATCGTCATCAATAACCTGAATCGAACGAACCACAAAACAATTTCCATTTGTTCTAACATAACTAACAAAATTATTATGCACTGGCACAACTTTATAATGACAAGGAGGAATATGGCGCCAACGTATTTTAATTTTTTGTCCTACCATTATTCCTTTAAAATAATCAACAAACTCGTAAATCAAGTTTCTGTCCTCCACATATAAAATTATACTTTTCTACTATATTCGACACTTACTTAATTCCAAACTTTATAGCTGTTTTTTCATATACACAAGGCAGGCGGTTATTAAATTCATTAAGGATATCGAGACAGACTTTACGAATTATTGGATGCGCAGATTTATCACATCGTAATTCAAAAATACAAAGCCATTCACGCAAATTAGTTGTTATAACAATCTCCGCTTTCAATCCTATTGGTAATACAGATCTCGCAATTTCCGGTTTAACACCCATTTTAATCAAGAGTAAATAGTTTTCTTCGGCCACGAACATCGCTTTTTGCCACACTTCTGTTTGCTTTTCGTCTAATCCTGGCTGCGTGATAACAGTAATTTCTTCACCAAATTTTCCTTTTGAGTAATTGCAATATCTAGTACTTTCTTGTGCATAAGAGGCAATTCGATGTCTAACTAATTCATGCGTTAATCCGCGATCTCCTATTATTCTAGCTGAAACTATTGCGTGCTCCAACATTGCATGGTGTCCGCGCTCTCTTAGCATATTAATAAATCTAGCTGCGCTTTCCTCAGTAATTTTATCCTCTGATTTGTAGCAAGTACGACCAACTTTTTCTAACCATTTTTCTAAAGAAACATAACCCTCTGGCATATGAAAAGCTATTTCATCAACACGAGCTTCCAATTCTTTCATACCATCTCCTAATCTTTTATTAAATATATTAAATAAACTTAAAAACTTATTATTAAGAACATAATGCCCATTATTAAAATCTAAAAAATCTTTTTGTACAAGCATGTAACAAACTTCCATTAGTTCGATGTGTAATTGTCTATGATCCTTATCATTGGAAATTAAGGTTTTCAATCCTATTATCTGTTTTTATTCCATTTATGTGATGTACAATTTCTCCTTTCTTTAATTTTCTACCAAGATGTTTTTCCATAACAATAATATGTTCTTTTTTTGATCTATTCCACCCAATTTCGTTTTCATTTTTAGCCATACCTACATTAATATTTATCATAACATAACCATCGCTACTTATGTATCTTCCTCCCTTCCAACTTGGATGCTCCACACCTGTTTTAATTTGTTCGGGTTTCTTTTTCCATTTTTTTCCAATTTTAAATTTGGCATTAATTTTAGAAGAGCATTTCCTACAAAAAGTTTGCCATTCCTATTATGTTTCTCCTGAGATAATTTATAATTATGCCAAACAAGTATTTGTTCCCACCACCACAGCCGTCACATTTTGCTCTTATTTTCTTCTCATTAGCTTTAGTTAATTTTTCAATGGGCGTACCGTCCAAAGTTTTATTTTCTATTAACACATTTTCCTCCGATTATATATGGCAAACATATTAATAGAAGTGTCTAGCTAATACAAATGCCTTTTCTGTCATATCTTAATACCTTTAACTTTAAGAGCCATATCCACAGCATAAACATCAGTTTCGTCCCAAACACCATCAACATTGAGACCATTATCTTTTTCAAATTCTTTGAGAGCTTTTGCTGATTTAGGACCCCAATCTCCGTCTATATCTCCTAAATCATAACCCAATTGAGTAAGAGCTTCCTGTTTTTTTTCAACCGTTTCAAACGTCACAAATGTAGTTCCTTGATCGCAGCCAGCTTTTATTCCGTCTAATACTCGCTGGTGATCCAAACAAACAGGATCCCATTTTTCTTTGCAGGTGTGATAGTGACAAATAAAACCAACATGATCGAGCGGCTTTGATAACAGCGATTCTATAACACGGCCAGATGATGTTCTTGGAAAATCAGCTTTTGCAAGTTTTGGAAAAATTTCAACTATTTTTGCCATAAGTTTGATAAGTGCAGCATATTGGGCATCGTTATATTCATAACCCCAAATCATCATTCCTTGTACTTTATCCATACGCTTTTTGCGCGGTAGTACATGATATTTCTGTTGATGATATTCATCATAATCATCTGGAAATTTTGATGCTGATGCTCTAGAACATATTTCTATTCCTATACTTATTGGGTTATTAGTACCACCGTGCCAGGCTTTTTCTTTAACATCAAGCGTTTGATAGATAGTTCCATCATCATCAAGAATAAAAGTTACAGACAGTTTTCTTTCTAAATGAAGAGTTTCGAATGTTGATTCTGCTGTGCGATTACCAGTATGATGAAGAAAAAACTGAGTAATCATACTTTTAAGCTGTTCAAGTGTTGGATTGGGTTTTAATAAACTTCTGGCGCCATATCTTTTTCCAGAATTTACAACAACTTTACCTGTTTTTCTATCTTCCATTTTATAAGGAGCTTCACTATAAGCATTCAGCCCGCCTGTTTCATTCCACAACACAACCTTGGTTCCAATATTAAATTTTTGTCCACAAACAACAATTGAAGTATTATTCATTTTCATTCTCCATTTCATCAATCCAAAGCTTTTTGGATACATGTTCAATTATTTCTTTATGAATCTCCTCAATAGTTTTTGGAGGAGCTACATTAATTACTCTAAAACGATGTTCTGTTATACTTTCGGCTAATTTTAGAAAGCCGTGTCGCACATCTTCGTGAAACTTGGTCCCAGCACTCTCCATTCTGTCACCCTCTTTATAAGCGCTTTTTGCTTTCGCTCGTTTCAAACCAATTTCTACAGGAATATCGAGAATAAAAGTTAGATCGGGCTTCAAACCATATGTTGCAAAATCAATCAGCATATCAACTTTTGATCTGCTCAATCCCCTAGCACATTGATAAATACGAGTAGAATCCGAATATCTATCACAAATAACATGCTTTCCTTCATTGAGTGTAGGTTTAATTAGTTTGGTGACATGTTGGGCGCGGTCAGCAAGAAACAACAACAATTCTGTATTTGTAGCGAGATCGTTGCCTGGATTTAATAACAACTCTCGAATCTTAACACATTCAGCAACATAGCTACTTCCAGGTTCTTTCGTAAGTATATGAGAAATACTGCGTTTATTCATCCAGTCGGAAAGGAGCTTGATTTGTGTAGACTTTCCCGCACCATCGCCACCTTCCAAAGTAATGAATAGTGTCTTTTCTGTCATTGATTCTCCTAAAGTTGCTTGCCAGATAAAAAAGAACCATAACAATCCGTAAGGACCAGCGGTTCTTTATCTGTAATCAAAATTGTATGTTCGAAGTGGGCTGTATTTCCTTGTGCAATAACAGACCACCCATCAGGTGCGACAATTAATTTATTATTTTGTCCATCAATAAACATTGGCTCAATAGCCAACACCATTCCTTTGCGTAAAGTAATATTTTCCTCATTTCTTTCATAATAATTTGGGATAAATGGTGGGGAGTGTAAGTTATTACGACTTACACCATGTCCTCCATATTCTCTTGGAACTTTAAATTTTCCTTCTTTTGCAATAGTTTCAATAGCACAACTAATATTAGAAAGGTGATTACCAACTATAGCTTGTTGAATACCTTTCCATAAAGCAAATCTACAATCACTAAGCAAATTTGAATAGCAATCAAAACTTTCATTGTGTTGTTTAGATTTAATTATAACCGTTTTTGCTGTATCTCCAATAAATCCGTCCAAAGATAACCCAAAATCAATTGATACTAAATCACCATGTTTAAAAGGTTCTTCATTTGGAATTCCATGAACAAGCGTTATGTTTTTAGATATACAAATTGCTGCCGGAAAACCTCTGTAATTTAAAAAAACTGGCTTCGCGCCTATTTTTTCGCATTCTTCTCTTGCAATCTTATCTAAATCTAAACCAGTCCAGCCCACTTGAGCATTATAAATTAAAAGATTAAGAATTCTGCCAGTTTCAAATCCAGCTTTTTTAAAACCTTCTATTTCTTCGTCAGATTTTAAGTCTATTATCATCTTACCTCAAAATTTTCAATTGAATCTACTTTTATAACCCATAAACCGAACAAAGTGGCATCTCCTAAAAACACATTTCTATTTTTTTCCATCTGTCGCTGGAGTTCGTAAGCTGCTGTATCCCCCCAAGGTAATTGTTTATATGATTCTAACCATTCACCTAAAATCATATCATATAATTTTTCATTAATTAAAATAACGCGAGGCTTAAACCTTAACTTTTCTAATTCAAATTTTTGTTCAAGAATTTCTTGGACAAGTTTCATAGTTTCTTCATTACTTTGTTGGGTCATTATTACTCCCAATTGTAAAGTTATCGGCTCGTATCTGCTTAAGTGTTTCATCAAAATTTTCATCGACAAAAGAAGCAATAGACTTTCCATCATCCAGAACTCTTTTAAGCAATTCTGTATCTAATTCCTCTAGTTTTTTGTGAAGTGCAATAAGTTGTGATTGACTAACACCAACAAATCCTTTTCCCGTATTATAAATTTCACACATCCAATTTCTTAAAAGAACTAATTCAATCTCTGTCATAGCTTGTATTTTCATAATTTCCCTCTCTTCTTCTTCTTCTTCTTCTTCTTCTTAGAAAAACTAATCAAAATTATCGACTTAAAAATTTTGGGTGCCAAAAATTAGTGTCCAAACTAGTATATTATTATTGACAGTAACCATATATATATTTGGCCCATCATTATCTATATATATCTGGCCAATAAATAATGGCGTATTTCCGGGAACACCAGATCCATAAAGTGGTAACAATCTGGTAACTTGGTTGGATAAACTTTGATATCCATCTATAATATAGGAATAACCATCTTCTAAAAATTGTAACCGACTAGAAATAGATCCATATTCTATCAAATCAGAACCAATTATTTTTTCAATTTGATGAATAGCATCTCTAACAGCATGTATTTGGCTTACACAAGTTTTATCAACGTTATTAACTAAAGTTGGCATTTGTGCATAAGAATCCAAATTTACTGGGTAAATAGTAGTCCATTTTTTAATCATAATTAAAACTCCATATTTTTAGTATTTTTTTATAAATTATTTCATACATTTTACATTTCTTTATTATTTTTAATTTTAATTAATAAATATTATTTTTATTAACCCAATATAATTGTTAGCTAATTTTTATTATTTTGTAATTTTTTTGTCAATTTGTTCTAAAATTATTTTATCATTTAAATATTTTTTCTTAATTTTAAGCATCCTACTAATGTAAGTTAAAAAAATGTAAACAATTTGACATATTTTATTTTATATTAATATATCTTATTTACTTAATTTTAAAATTTTTTTCTGAGTAGCTCCAAATCATTCAAAATATTCTTTTACTTCTTATGTTTTTTAGTTATTCTTATAAACTTTTATAACCTAGTTAGTAAATACAAGTTAGATTTAAGCCTTTAAAATTTTTCTAAATTTTCTTTTTGAAACACCATTAAATATTATCCATTTTAATGACGCTCAAATTGTATTTATCAACTATATTTTTTAAAACATGAATTTAAAATTTGAGTCTTTTCTATTTCCCAATAAATGTTTTAAACTTCTTTTCCAGAAATATCTCTTATTATGTTACTAGGAATTAATCCATTTTCTTTAGTCATAAAAATCATTCTTTTATTATCTGTTAATAATATTTGAGAAAGACCTGCTTCACCATATCCATCATCAGTAGCTACAAACATAATTGTTTTTCTTTCATTTGAAGAAACCGACACTACCCTTGGAGAAGTACCACCTAAAATTTCATATGTAGCTCCTCCACCAACAATACTATATGTTGTTGATTTACCCAAATAATCTAAACCTGAACAATATCCATCAGGATTCTCAACATCACAAGCATCAATTCTTGTTATTCCTAAGGAAGTCCCAATATACAATCTTGTTCCATTTGCTAACTCAGAAGAAGAATTATTAGTTATATACAAACAAAGAATTTCTCCTGGGAAAATTGATGGGATTGATGTCGTACTATATATAAAATCGGGATCACGATCTTTTCCAGATCTTGTATCAGCACCATAATAAACTTCTATTTTATTAGTATTTTTATTTATTAGATATAAAATTCCTCTATCATTAATCGCAGCATTATAAATTTTATATCCATCTGAAAATTGTAAAAGTTCAACTTCATTTTTTACAGTAAAACATCCCCTATATATATAATCTTCACCCCAAGTTTCTCCCCATCTAAATTCTCCCCAATTTAAATCTGTTAAAATTTTATTTTTTAATGAAAAAATGAGATATAAATATCCATCAATAATTTCAGCAGTCATTGAATTTATGTTATTATCTGGAATTGGCGGTATAGTATTTGTTGATAATATAATCTGAGCTATTGATTGGCTTTCCCCAACTAAATTAGCAATTTCTACTTTTTTTATTCCTTCTAAATTAGAAAAATAAACAGTATTAAAATTTGAAATATATGGAACTGACATTTTTGTAAATATTGACCAGTTTTCATTAATTATATTTGAATATTTTACTTCAATAGTTACTTTATCTGAGTAATCATTAGTTTTATCTATAATAATTCTATATAAATTGAAACCCCAGCTAGAACCATTAGGAATATATTGTATCGAAGAAAGTGAACCATTAAATGGGGCAATAAATCCTATTGTACCATGGTAAGCATCTATACCTTCTATATAAGCATCAAGAAGGCTAATATCTAATGTATTATTTGGATCTGTTATATCAAAACTTATTAAAGTATTTTTTTGATTTTCTAAACTATTTGGTGTAGGAAAATTATTTTCAATAAATGGTAAAATCATTAGACTCCCTAAAATTACTATATAATTGTAAAACTATAAGAGCTATCCATTTTATTTTTCATAAGGTCATCAGCAATAATTCTAACTATAACAGAAGTACCAACAACAAATAATGTAGATAACCAAAATTCTACTTTAATATTTTTATAACCAATATCTATATTACCAGAAACTCCATACTGCCATCCACCATTATTTCCTATAAATACTAAAATTCCATTTATATATATAACTAAGGATGAAATTTCAATAGAAGTAGAAAGATCAGAAATAATAAAAATAATATGAGTATTTGAAAAAGCTGTCCCTCCATTATTTGGTAAAGCATAACTAATATATGGTGGAATATTATCATTAATTGTTAAGTCATTTGGATAATTAACAACAACCATAGAATCTGTTCCATAACTATCAAAAACTTGTGCCCAAGTTTTATTTATCCTTTTTTCAGTTTTAAAAATATCCAAACCTTTTGACCCTGCTAAATAAATTCTTTGACTATCTGAAGTTATAAATCTACTATCATGAAATGTTCTTATCATTCCATTATAGCTACCCAAACTCGCTGTAGAATAAAATGGAGCTATTGAAATTGTATTTTCGTATATTAAAAAATTATAATTGTCTTTTACATTAAATACACTTAAATCAAAAAGAGTATGGCCATATAAATATTCAGTCCAAATCCTTACCTGATCATCATTAAGTTTTTCAATTTTACGAGCATAAGCTCCATTTGTAAATTTATAATTTGCTGAATTTGTAAATTCTATATCATTATACATAGGACCACTAAATGTTAAATCAACTGTAATTTCATATGGCCCTTGTTCAATTTGTTTTATTGAAGTTTTTGTGTAAAATTTCCAACTTTCGTCAATATCAAAACCAAGAATATTTTCTGCTAACAATCTTACTGTAATCCAATTCGAAGCATTATATGGTTCTTCATTTTCAATAATTAAATGAAAACCTTTAAAAAGACCAACAATTGTTGGTGTAACTGTACCAATATATGGATAAATAAAAGAATTGCCATTAAAAACTAAATTATTATCTATATAAATTCTAATTGAACTAAAAAGTATATCAAAACTGTCTAGAATATCAGCAGATATTGTAGTAGAAAAATCAATTCCAGGTTGTAAGTTATTTGGTATTTTATTTATAATAAAAGGAGATCCTTTACAATCACCATACATAACCAAATCATATTGACTAACCCCGAAACAACATTCTATATCTAGATAGCCATCAATACTCATTAATACCACCTTCCAGTTGAAACTGTTGCGGGATTTGTAATTTCAAAAACACGTAAATTAAAAAATGATACTGTTGCTCCTTCAGCAATGCTGCTAATTAAGATTGCTGGTAATCCAGAAATATTTGGTACAGAAATTGCTTGAACAAATCTAAAATCTGGTCCATTTTCATATATTATTGGTTGCTCTGATCCGCTAGTAGATGCATGCATTAATCGGCTTCCAGAACCTGCAGTACTCCAACTTACAGATATAGGAGAATTAAGATCAACTATACCACTACCAATATTATCAATCTGTACAGAATTTACACCATTAAGTCCATTATACGACAAGGCATACCCTTTTACATCAAAAGCACCCCCCAAAAAAGAATAACTTAAGCGACTTGCTAAAAAAACACTAGTAGGCCCACTAGTTGGATCAGTTACAAAAAATATATCAGAAGTAATCATATATTTATCTCCAGCTGTTAAAGATACTGGAGTTATAACAATTCCAAAATCTATTACAGAAGTCCCAAATGTTAAATTCCATATAGCACTAATAGGATTTTCTGTAATAGCATTTGCATTACTATATGTAATATATTCATAGCTACTAGCTAGTACTTCAAAAGAACCATCATTATCTGGGTTATTAGATCCAGATATTGTGACTAATTTTTCTATATCAATGTCCCGAAATTCTGCTAATGAAGAATAAATAGTTGCTGAACCATCTCCATTAGCAGTAATAGTATTTATCTGGCCATTATTTAGTCTCAAATAAATACTAGTTTTAATTACACCAATTCCATCAATATCATCAAACACTACACTTGAATTTAATTCACTTAATGAATCTCCAAATTCCCAAATAAATTCTGATACATCTGTGCCATTCCATTGAAAAATTGGTGATAAACCTCCGCCACCCCCTCCAGTATAGGAAATTCTAATTTGTTCGTTTGTTCCAGGATTTATTGTTGTTAATGCTATATTTGAACCTGCTAATAATTTGTTTTCTAAAAAATTCGGCATAGAATCATCAATACTTACTTTAACTTTTTTGTCATCTATATTATTAATAATAGCTGTTCTTAAAGATCGTAAATTTGGATTAATATATGTTTCTCCCCATTTGTAAGCATAATCTGGTGGCAATTCTAATATAGGAGAACTAGTACCAACTTGAACAATAATAAGTTGTTGCCCATTACTTTTATCTATACTAGGACTACTTTGACCGTCAGAGTTAGTAGCACGGCATTGAATACAATATCCACCATCTATATTAGCATCTATTTCTAGTATGGGGTTTTGAATAAAAGCAACCCCATCTGTAAAACTTCCTTTAACACCAACATTTGCCATAGAACCTGGCGCCACAGATAAAATATCCCAGCGCCAAGATGTTGGAGAGCCGGATGCTGATGCTGTTAAAGAAATTGTTTGTGGTGAGGAACTTGAAGCAACAATTACATCGGCGCCACAAGTTACATTTGGAATACTCATAGTTTTTGTCTCCTGGATAAGAATATACAGATTTATAGATTTATAGATTTATATTAATAGTTAGTGGCAAGTAGAAAGCAACCAAAAAGGTAGGAAGTTTTTGGAAGGTCGAAATAAAAAACACGGACCCAAAGCCCGTGTTTTTTTATAATTTAAAACAGGGGCCCAAAACCCGTGTTTTAAATACTTTATTATAGAATTTCAGATGCTAATGTTGCAAGTTCAGAACGTTCTCCCTTTGTTAGTGTAATGTGACCAGCTATTTCATGTTCTTTGAATTTTTCAACTACATGGGTCAAGCCGTTGTCCGCGAAATCTACATAAGGGTTATCAATTTGTTCAATATCTCCTGTAATTACAATTTTAGTGTGTTCCCCAACACGAGTAATAATTGTTTTAATCTCCTGAGAACTTAGGTTTTGAGCCTCATCTAGAATAATGTAAGACTTTGGAATACTACGGCCACGGATGTAAGTAAGCGGTTCTACTTGAATTAATCCCTCATACATACTAGAATTGCGATATTCTGAGCCAAGAACTAATTCTAAATTGTCATAAATTGGTTGCATCCATGGCTTAAGTTTTTCATCAATATCTCCTGGCAAAAATCCCAAATCTCTTCCCATAGGCTGAATTGGGCGAGAAATAAGCACTCTATCATAGGTTTTGCAATCAGTTAACACATGATGCAGTGCTGCGGCTACAGCCATTAAAGTTTTGCCAGAACCAGCTTTTCCTATTAGTGTAACTAGCTTAATATTTGGATCAAGTAACAAATCCATCGCCATCTTTTGTTCTAGATTGCGAGGAGTTATATTCATAATTTCTCTCAATTTCTTCAATGGAACCAGTTTGTTTTTATAATTACCTTTCCCTTTTATAAATCTAGATATACCCACATGATTTTCTTTTTCATCTGATTTTAAATAGAAAAATTGATTAGGATGAGCTTCTAAATCTGTCTCAATGAATCCATCTGAATATAATTTATCAATTGTAGTTGAAGGTACTGATAAAACTTCAACTCCTGTAAATATTAAGCTAACATGATCAGCAATTTTTCCTTTGGCATAATCTTGTGCTTCAAGCCCAAGAGCATCACATTTTACTCTTAAATTGATATCTTTAGAAACTACTATTACTTGTTTACCCTCCTGTTTAAGACCTAGTGCAGAGCTAATAATTCTATTATCTACTTTATCCACAGCCAAACTAGATGGTAAATTACCACAATGATTTAACTCTACTCTAATAATAGATTCATTTAACTTAACTCCTTCACTTAGCGAACCGCTTTTACGCAGATCGTCCAACATCCTAATTACCAGACGAGCATTTCGTCCAACCTCATCAAGGCGACTTTTCGTACCATCTAGTTCATCTAATACTGGAAGTGGAATTACTACTTCATTATCGGAGAAAACTTTAAGACTGGCAGGATCGTATAACAAAACGTTGGTATCTAAAAGAAATGTTTTCAAATTGAAATCCTCCTCGGTAAGCATTGCTTTCAATTTTAATAAAAAATATTAGTAGTTGTTAGCGTCCGCGTCTGTTTCTTCGTGTATCACAACGCTGTTTTACATCCATAACTTCTTTATATTCCTCTACTGTCAAAGGGGTCGGCATAATGATATTTTTTTTAGCTTTTCCTCTCAGTTGCTCTTTTACATTTTTTTGAAGAAAACCTAATTTAGAAAGATCATCATCTGCTGTAACACGAACAGCTATATATTGCTTGCTAATATCATCTAAACTACCTAAAACTTCAAAACTTAAATTATATAATGTTATTAAAAAACTGGTACCATTTAAACGCCTTAAAACATCTGAATTATTAATACTATCACTAACTTCATCAATTTCTGATTCTGGTACGTGCTCTCCATCTTTACCAATACTTACCAAAATAAGCTTATTTTCCCAATCTTTAGTAGATATTTGTTTAAAATCTGCCGGAATATAATCTCCTCTTCCATTCTTAATATAGAAGCCGCTCATTACTTTTCTCCTTTTCTTGCCATTTGAAACGGTAAAGCCCACTCGTTGAGATGAATTTCATAATAATACTCATCTTTTTCTTTTTTAAGAATAAGCTTTGGAGCTTTCCACTCTGCAACTAATTTTTCATTTTTCCAGATCTTAATAGAAGCTTCACCTAAACCATCAAATATTTCAATACCAACGGTATTCAAAAAGTCGACAACCTCTCTATTACTTAATTCAACAAGAATTTCTTCTGCCACGCCAAGAGCAAATAAAACTTGATAAACCCACTTTTCTTTCTCTTCAACAATAACTTTTTGTTCATTACCGCGATTTACCAAAATTATATCAGACATTTAGTTACACTTGCTCCAATTACAATCTAAACAACTAATACAGGATTCTTCTGTTTTAAGATTGGTGCTTCCACAATTGGGGCAACTTGCCTTATCAGCTAGTACACTTTTACTCAAAATATCATATAATTTAGAAGCTAGAGTACCAGCAAAAGCATGTTCATTTAAAATTTTAAGAGCTTCTGAAAGATTTCCTGTTTTCATTGATAATGATAAAAATCTAGTCATCTTTATAAGAGAATTATAACTTCTATTAATATATTTAACTATTCTATCTTCTGATGTTCCCTTTTCTTTGAGCATTTTTATAAGAGAGTTACTTATTTTTACAAAAGAATCAGAATCAGATTTCTTATAATTCATAACAAAAACTTGATATGGTTTAGTAATATCTTTATCTTCATAAGAAATCATAATATAAAATTTGTCACCGCCTTCAGCACGAACACAATGAATTGAAGTATTCATATTGGGTATACCAATAGTTTTAGCATATTCATCTGTAATTAAAATTCCTTTACGGGAGCCCTCTCTATAAACTGTAATACCTTTCAATCCTTCTTTCCAAGCATTAAAATAAATTCTACCAACTGTAGCCGCATCTGTATCTTTTGGTAAATTAATTGTTGATGATATACTAGCATCTATATATTTTTGTAATAATCCCTGAAGTTTTACACGATATACATCATTAATATCGTGAGCTGTAACCCAATAATTTGGCAGCTCTTGTTTTCCAACCGTGTCAAAAAATCTTGCTATACCTTGATGATGTACAGAAAATTCTTTCCTTTCTTCTTTTCCAAGCATTACATTTCTAATATAGTGTAAAGCATATATTGGTTCAGCACCGCTAGAGCATTGAGCTATAATTGATAAAGAGCCATTTGGAGCTATTGTAGAAATTGCTACATTTCTTAGACCATCTATTTTTGCTTTCTCAATTATTCGTTCTGGTAAAGTTGCAGCAAATCCTCTTGTAAAATGTATTTCAGGATTATACAATGGAAAAGAACCCCTTTCTCTTGCCAAATAAATTGAAGCCTCATATTCAGTATTTTTCTTAATATCCATAATATAATCTACCGCAGATAAAGCCTGATCTGAATCATATTTAATTTTAAGTGCAGCAAACATATCAGCCAAACCTGTAACCCCCAAACCAATTCTCCTACCTAACTTACCCGCTTCCTCTTGTTCTTTCAATGGATGTCGCCCCATATTAAGTTCAACTATATTATCAAGATGTCGTACACCGCGCCTTGTCATTTTAATAAAAGTATCGCTATCAAAATGCGCCTTATCTGTAAAAGGATCGACAACAAACTTATGTAACAATAGTGAACCTAATACACAAGCTCCACCAGGTTCAAGGATTTGTTCGCCACAATTTAAACTATTGAAATAATTAATCTTTTTCTTTCCTTTGTTGGTTATTCCTTCAAACCCACCTACAAAAAAATTATGAAATTCATCAACAGTACCATTATACACGTCTTCATAACCAACAAATTCAATACTTACAATTTTATGGTTATATTGAGAGGCTGATTCTTTTAATTCTTCAAAGGTATTAAAAAAACTAGGCTTACCAATTCTGTATGATATTCCCTGAATTTTACATTCTTCCTCTAACTCTTTTCTTTTGGGGTCTCTTCCTAAAACTTGTTTTAATTTTAGAAAAATTTGAACCTGCTTTTCTCCATTTTCTTTTTTGAGATTGGTATAATATTTCTTCATTCCATTAATAGCTTTTTTTGCTACATCAGAATTTTTATTTCTTTCACTCATATATTTAGAGTGACACTCTTTCGAACAAATTCCGGATTCTCTACACCTATGATGAACTTTATAAGATTTACCACAAATTTCACAATTTTTAATAATAAAAATATCGTTATTATCTATAATACAATCATAACCTTGTTCAATAAGATCAATGTAAAATTTTTGGCTGCGCGGATCTAAATCAATATTTTCAAAACCACATTGGATGGCAGCCCATTTTGCTAAACCCAACAATCCATTAAAATGATCATTCCGCCATTTACTAAATTGTTCTACAACATTATTTTTTTTAGCATATGTTTTCCAATCTTTATTAGAAAATCTATATCCAAGTCTTCTAGTTAAAATAAGAGCATGGTTTTTAAGTTCTTCATTGGTTATGCCACTAAATCTTCCATTAATATCTCCGCTTACAGATTCAGACATATTCTTAGAATATTGCTGCCATTTTTCTTCTGACCATTCTGTTTTAGCACGACGCATTGGATTTTTATCACCAAACATATTTTGAGTATGTAGTTTGTTATGTTCAGAAAAATTCATAATTTCTAAATTTTGTGGAGAATTATTTTTAGTGTTAAAATCTTTATGATGAACAACATATCCTTTTTCAACAAACTTATCATTAAAAAATTCGGCAATCAATTTATGCTCCGTAGTAGATGATGCAAATTTCCCATTATTAAGCCACCAATAGTCCTTACAACTAATATTACCAGAAGACAATTGAATTGAATTTTCAAATTTAGTTATTATGTGCATACTTTCACCAACAACTAAATCTTTTACTTCTTTATATTCTCCCCCTTTAATTAAAAATTTATGATTATTTGTTGCCTTTAATGAATTCCCATCATCAAATGTAATTTTATATACTGGGGTTTTATATCCTGTAATTCTAGGATTTCTCATTGTCCTTACTATAATTCTTTTATTATTATCAAAACAAAAAACAGGGACATCTTTATTTTCTTCTGCTAATTGTTTAATTGAAATATGACCTCGGCCATCTGCAACATATACAAGAGTATCTCCCGTAACACAAGGATTTGTGGCATGAACCTTAAGTCTTGGATATGAATCAGATGGAGACATTTCTACCATACGATCCCAAAAAAGTAAACCCGGCTCCCCAGAATCACGAGCAGAAGTAATAATCCTATTCCACAAATATCTAGCTTTTACTGTACGTATTATACACTCATGAGAGGTTTGAAAACTTAAAACAAAGTCTTCATCGTTTTCAACAGCTTTCATAAATTCATCGGTTAATTTGATACTAATATTTGCAAATTTTACTTTTTCTTCATTATTGTGCTTCATCTCAATAAAATTCAGAACATCTGGATGAGTTATTGGAATAGTAAGCATAAGGGCGCCGCGCCGACCCTGCTGCCCAATTAAACCAGTAGTGTGCGAATATAGCTCCATAAAGCTTACCGCACCAGTAGAAAATTTAGCACTATTTGAAACTCTAGAATCTGCAGGTCTTAATTCACCAATACATAATCCAATACCACCACCATAAGAATATGTGCGAGCACATCTTTTAGCAGCATCATAAATACCTTCAATACTATCTTCTTCTATTTTTGTTACATAACAGTTGTGTACAACCATTCCATTAGCAACAAAAGCGTGCACTTTTTCAACACTCATGTCAAAAACTTCTTCCTCGCCAATATCCACAATTTCCTTAACACGAGCAAATAAATTATCACTTTTAAATTCATCTGAAAGAGCATCTTTTAAAATCTGTTTTTTGCGCGGATGTAAAAATCCAATAATATTTGCGAATTTCTTAAAAGATTCGCAAGATATTCTAAGAACCCAACTGTGTTTGCATTTATACACACCTTTGGGAAATTTTCCTATTCCATTACCATGCTTATATATTGAAGATTTAATACCAAAAATGGTGAGCAATTTTTGAACATTTTGTAAAAAATTAAAATTAGATTGAACCAAACAAATTGAACGATTTATATTTCCCCTACTATCACAATAATTAGATACCGAGCCATCAGCATCAAACATACCGCATAGAAAGCCACAAATATATGATTTTGTTTGATAAAACAATTTTTCTGTAATTGTTTTGTTTTTGTGTTTTATTCCTAAACTGAATAACATATCTTTTGCCCAAGCAGTACTATTATATGAAAGATAATTTTCTTTTGTAAGAATATTTCCACCATATAGCTCTGCAACTTTTTGAATTGGCAAAAAACTCTTTTCTTTAAAAAGCCTAATATTTGCAACCAAAAAATCTTCTCCAGCGAACGTACCATCGCCGACAAAAAGTCCAGAAGCATATCCGCGATCAAAATCTTTTGAATCTAAATCGAATGTTCTGTCATCAAAATTAAGACGAATTTTTTCTCCAAAACTTAAATCTTTAATTTTTTTCCAGGAACCATCCGATAGTTGTATTTTGTGGTCTCTAGTAATTTTGATAGAATATCCCTCGATGGTTTTCAGTTCGACTACGTGCTTAACTCCGTTAGACCAAGCTATCGCTCTATATTGTTCGTTTTCTAACAAAATATTAAAACCATCTGTAGAAGTCAAATCTTTAATTTTAGAAAGCCCATTTGTGGTAAGAACTAAACTACCACCAACTATACAATTTGTAAAAGTGGCTTTTTTTAAATAATTGTTGCCTAGAGCGAGCATTTGTCTACCAGCAGGAAGAAAATAATCATATAGATCACGGAAATATTTTGGTTTTCTGACCGTTTCGCAATCAAACTTAAATTCTGCTTCGGCAACGGCATTTGCCCAGCGATTTTTAGCATCCTCTAAAGTAAATTCAATAATTTTATTATCATTATCCCTAATTGCATATTTCTTTAAAAATATTGAAGCTGCTGATTCATCGCCATCAAAAGAGCGGAGAGTATGAGAAACTTTTTCTGCGGTCAGGCCGCAACCATCAAAATCTTTATCTTGCACAATATTGTTAACAGTTGAATCGAAATCACCAACTAAATAAATTAATTTACTCATAAGTGCCTACCTCACCAATAATCTAATTTCTGTATTATTTTTAAGTCTAAGAAGTGCTCTTTTCTGAATCTGTTCTATACGCTGTTTTGATAAAAACAATTCATCACCAATCTGTTTAAATGTATAAAAATTATTATTATTTATTCCAAAACGCATTATTAAAACCCTTTTATCTATTTCTGGTAATTTATTAAGTGCGTTTATTATTGTTTGCTTAACTTCAGCTTGTTCAAAAATATCTGAAGAACATTCTTCATAAGTACCAAAATAATTATCTTCATCTTTCAAAACCATATTTATTTTTTTATACCAATGTAAATAAAGCTTAATACGATGTTGTATATGCCAACAAGCAAATTTGAAAAAATTAATTCCACGTACTGGATCAAAATCTTTTATTGCCTTAAGAAGGCCAAGTTTTCCTTCCTGTAATAAATCTCCATAAAAAAGTTGGTGTTTGTAACCTTTTATTTTTGATTGGACTAAATATCCCAATTGTTTAACCAGCGAAGCAAGAACTTTTTCTTTATCTTTTGTGGAAGACTCTTTAAGAATTTTTAACAATGCAAGAACATGATCATTACATACATAATATGTACCACAAATAAAGCCATTTATTTCATTATTCATTGCTAAATGCCTTCATTGTTGATGGAGTCCAACCCTTTTTAAGATTTTCATTAAAAAGTGGGCACAAATTATCAAGTGCGTTAAAAACAAATTTTGATTTTTTAAGACCATATTTTATCGCATTATATGTACCACCCCGGCGCTTACCTACCCAAAAAGCTACAACAAAATTTGCTTCATCTATCATTCTTTCATTACGCTTTTGATAATTACCAATAAAATACTCTGCTTCTGGATTGGGTTCTACTATATTTATTCCCGCAGCAAACTTAACCTGCCTAGCGAGTTCATCTTTTTGTTCTTGTGTCCAGAATTTAGATTGAACATCTGGATGAAATGGAAGATAAAGAACATACGGAACATTTTGATCAATACAAGCCGCTCCAACCCATTGATCAACACCTATAGCTCCCCCTAGATTAAACATAAGCTCATCTTTATGCTCTCTTTTAAAAATAGCAACCATATCATTTGCAGCTCTTTGTATAGTTTCTAGCAAATAATGTGATACTAAAAAAGCATCTGGTCGATGCCCCGTAATAGCAATTTTTATCATATTTTCTCCTACGGAATTATAATTCTATTTCCACATAATACAGGCTTTTTCTCCTCTTCCTCTTCCATAATAAAACTCAATTCTTCTTCTAAATCTCGCTCATAAGCCCCAGCTTCATCAAAACAAATAGCTATGCTGCCACCATCATCATTTTTTGTATGTAATTCAACTGGCGCAGCCCACAAATCCCAAATATATTCAATGGTTCTTTTTACAAAATTATTGTCCAATGTACCAAATGTACCAAATTCCTCATTATCATGATTTAATAATAATGTTCCTTCTTGACCAATCCCAGTAATAACAATTTTTGGGGCACCTCCATTATAGATTGGTCTAACTAAAGATTCGACAATTTCATCACAGAAACGCTCTTTGATCTCAATAAATCGTTCGCCCGTATAATCTTGTGCATAATCCTTAATATATCCATAAGTAAATAAATTTAATTTATCAACCAATTCAGTTGTTAAATAATTTCGCAAAAATGAAATGTCATCTTCCTCTGTACGGACCTCAAATATTTTTTGTTTACCAGCACCTTTCCCATATTCTTCATCCCATCTTTTTTCAATATCTTTAAAAATTTTGAACCCAAGATAATATGGATTTATTCTAAATGGATTGTCACCCGGTTGAACTACTTTTTCATGTGTTCTAACAAAATCTAAATATTCTTCTGGATTTAAATCATATTGAAACATAAGTTCAGCGTGCCAATAGCTCGCCCAACCTTCGTTCATAATTTTTGTCATTTTTTGTGGATAAAAATAATATGATTCTTCTCTAACAATATCAAGAACGTCTCGTTCCCAATCTTCTAACGGCGCATAGTTTATAAAAAACCATAACAAATCTCTTTCCGGATGGGGAGGGAAATTACCATTTTCAATAGAACGGGTTGTGTAAACAGGTTTTGTAAAAGCTACATCATCAAACTCACCACACTTTTTATAACAGGTTATAATTCTCTTGCCACCATATGGTTTACGAATTAAACCTTTATGCCAGTCAATATGTTCGTCTAGGGCAAAAGCTATATCCATCAAATGTTCTACTTTTTCAAAACCATAAGTTTCAATGTATTGTTCTATTCTACCAGCATGTTCAGCAGCGTGGTAAATCATGTTTCTATCTGAGTCTTTAAAAGTACAATTATTTTTAAAAAAATCTGAATGTCCAAGACAATGTGCAGTAATAAAAATATTTTGAACTTCTGTATTTGTATCAAGCATAAAAGCATATGATGGATTGTTGTTCAGAATAACCTCATATATTTTAGAGTATCCCATCTCTCCATATGTTTTTTGATAATCATACGAACGCCCATAGCTCCAGTGTCGTGCCTTTGTTGGCAATCCGTATGACACAACATTAGTCATTGTAGATCTTTCTACCGTTTCAAACACCACCGGAAATGGTTCTAGACCATTATCTAAAGCTAATTGAGTTATTTCTTCCATTCGTTTATTTTGCATTGCTTTTCTCATCAATCCCATGTAAAAAAGCTCTCAAGCAGTTATATATATCTTCGCGCCGATGGATGGTCGCACAAATAAATCGTTCCACGCTTGAAAGTTCAGAATCATTTTCAAAAACACTAAGCAAATTAGATACAGATACGGAACCACCGTCCCACTTATAGAAAGAATCATTATAATTAACTTCACCATAGCCTACAGCTTGACATTTAGGCAATATCTGTTTTACCGTTTCTATACAAAAATAATTATCCTCTGGCCAATTATCTCCGTCGGAAAAAGCAAAAACATAATTATTCCAAATAGCAGGAGGAAATCTATCATCAATAATTTGATTGGCAAGTTTAAAAGCTGAACTTACCATTGTGCCACCCATCTGAGATATTTTAAAAAAATTCTCTTCTTCAACTTCTCTGGCTTCGGTATCATGAGCAATAAAAACAAGATCAACATTTTTATATTTTCTTTCTATAAATCTAACCATCCACCAAAAAAATGATTTTACAATATATTTCTTTTCTTGAGTCATACTTCCTGAACGATCCATTAAAAGAAATATAGCCGCATTAGAATGACGCTCTTTAATCTGTTCCCACACCCGATAACGAAGGTCACTTAAATCAAAACCTCCAATTCTCATTTTTCCTTTAAGAGCATTCTTCTTCATGTTCTGTAAAACTGTACGCCTTTTATCTATATTTGATGGCAAGCCTCTTTCCGAAATATCCTGAAAGACTGTTTCTTCTGTTTCAATTTCAACAGTATTTTCTTTTTCTTCAAGCCATGGAAGATTTAAATCCTCGAGCATCATTTCAATAATTTCTTCAACATCAATATCTTCTTCATATACTTCTTCGCCTACATCAGAGCCTGCTCCAGTGCCGCCCTGGCCTTCTGGAAGTTCCTTAGCAATAACATCTCCAGGATCTCCGTCGCCATGACCTACACCTTTAGACTTATTATTTTTGCCATATTTAAATCTCCACATATCTAAATATTTCATGGGAATTTTTATCTTTTTGCCACCTTTTGAAGAAATAATATTTTCTTCAGAAATAAGTTCATGGAGTCGCTCTTTAATGGCTTCACGTATTCTTTGTTTGTGTCGCGCAGAATCCCGTGCACCGGGCTGCCGTAATTTCCAAAGATCCTTAAAACTATCACTCATTTATTTTTCTCCAATTTATCTTTATGTAATATTAAAATTTTCTGTATCTTGGCAAAAAAATTATCTTGAGACATAGTTAATTTCATTTTATTACAATCTGGACAACATGGGATAACATTATTTAAAACATACCCAATATTATTATCAATACGATCCAACCCGCTCATTATTCCCGCTCTGTTATAATCACCGCAATACCAACATGGCTGATGAACGAGTATACTAAATTCATCAAAAGATATTTCAAAAACATAATTTCTACTTTTTGCACTTGTTTTATATGTTCTAAACATCTGTTCTGGTATATACAAATTATAGCATGCAGTACAAATGGGTTCGTGTGTATCCGATCTGGCATTAACTGGTTTAAGTTGTTTACAAAATTTGCAAACTTCTGCATTCATTTTTGAACGACAGTTTCCACAAATAGATTTACCATCTTCATTACGGGTACAAATTGTCTTTAATTCATTACAAATACAACAAATTTCTGTATGAGAGGCATCATAACATTTATGGCACAAAGTTGTTTTACCATCTATTTTCGTGGCAGCAATTCTTAATTCTCCACATACAGAACAAATTACTTTACGATTTATTTCATTATAACATTTTCCACAAAGATTTTGATTATTGCTTTTACAAACAATTTGTCTTGTCTCTTTACACTTAGAACAAATACCCATAATCATAACAATCTCAACTGTTTTTTGACATTATATCTGAAACATATCTCAGAAGCTCATTCGCGCTTTCAGCCGTATAACCATGTTTTTCGACAAGAACATTAACAACCTCATTGATCTTCTTAAGACCTTCAGGATCGGGATTACGTACAGAAACTGTTAATCTAATAACATCTTTGCGCTCATTAAAGAGTTGTTTTTGGAGGGCTTCCTTAAGTTTTGGATGGGATTGATAATTATATTGGCCCGAGGCGCTCTTTGATTTAATCATTTTACGATATACTTCTTGACGAAATTCATCTTTTCCGCTAGTTGTAATATTAATTTTTTCTTCAATACTGCGCATTAACTTCTCATCAGCTTCTACCATGTCGCCCCATTCATTTTCAATCTTGGAATCATCTAAATATGCGCCAACATTATCAATATAGTTTGAAAGCAGATTTTTAATCTCATATTCAAAATTTACGAAGAAGGCTTTTTGTACTTCATTGGTAGCAATTTTACTATATTCCTCAATACATAAAGAAATAAGTTCTTCAAGTTTATGAATTTGTTCTTTATCAAGTTTGGCATTTGTAGAAAGACCCTCTTGAATACTACGAATAGCTGCGATTGGAGTAACAGCTCGAACGCCATGACGAGCAAAACAGGCAGCCAATCTATTAACAATATATCTTGGCGATATACCATCTAACCCTTCACGTTGAGCATCTTCTTGAAGCTCTTTAATATCTTCTGGGCTCAAACCTTCTATGTTTTCACTATTATATAGTCTCATCTTTTGAAGAAGAGTAATACTTCTATCTTTAGGTTCTTCGAGACGAGAAAGAATAGCAAACATAGCTGCGA
>Ga0172380_10001309_pt1 | contig 43064 bp, 59 predicted proteins | sample Leawe162metaG_FD_119747 | JGI IMG/M metagenome (GOLD analysis project Ga0172380, IMG submission 119747) | Leachate microbial communities from a municipal landfill in Southern Ontario, Canada - Leachate well 162 metaG | ecosystem: Engineered > Solid waste > Landfill > Unclassified | place...
ATCGTCTTGTGCGTCGCACGCGAAAACTCCACCAACTCGGAAGCAAAACTCTTTGCAATCGAAGCAGAGGTCTTCGTCGGGATCTATTCCGGCTTGCCACAACATCTCTCGCTCGCTCATACGCCAGGATTCCGAATCAGTGCCTCAGCGTAAGAGTCTAGGTCCAACGCATGACACAATCGAAAGAAGATTATAAAGGACGGGGTTTGCTCACCGTGTTCGATGAAATGAACCGTAGCCGATGAGCTGTCGATGATCGCGGCCAGCTCACGTTGAGTGTAGCCTTTAGATCTTCGTCCCTTCTTCACGAGCTTACCGAACTCTTTTGTGATCACATCGTTGCGGTTCATTTGATCAGCGCCTTGTTGATAAACTCAACGATAGTCTTATCCCAAAGCTCAACGGTGTATTTAATTGCAACACGTTTGGCGTCGATCATCTTCTCAAGTTCTTCCATGTGTTCAGGCTTAAGCGTGCCTAAATATGTGCATCCTTCACGCCTAGGAACAAAGGTAATGTCGCCAGGTTGTAGGTCTGGATCTTTCATGTTGATGAACGTCGGCTTGATCTCTGCCTTAGGTGGAACGTGGCAGAAGTTCCGAAGCAATCCCTGTTGGACTGGGCTCAACTCTTTGCCGAAGACTTCCTTAACGAACAGCACTGGATCTTTCTTCCAAGCCTCAACTCTACTTTCCATAGAACTGCATCGCCTTCTTCAATTCGATAGCCTTGGCGTTGGTCACAACGTGTTCGAGCTTACCGTCGCAACACTTCTTAAACTTCTTACCTGACTTGCAAAAGCAAGCGTCGTTGCGTGGCCACTTCCTCAACGGGTTCCACTCGTATCCTTTGTTTGGCATTCTCACGGTTCCCATTACTTGCGTCCTTTCTTCTTAGAGCGACGACGACCGTTACCAAGTAGAAGATCGTAAGTAGTGAGACATTTGTAATCATCCCACAATAGATCGGATACGATCCCAACGATCTCTCTAATGTTGCCAACACTGACTTGTTTCTTTAGTCCTTCTTTGGCCGCGATGTGCGACACGAGCTGCTTTAGATTCATTTTGCCTTCCTTCCGAGGATCAGATCCTCAATAGTTATCGTACCCTCAACCTTTACTTTTTCAATCAAGAGGCCACGATGACGGCCTAAAAGTTCTAACGCTTTGAGTTTATCCCAGAACTTGATCTTGTGAGTCCAACCTATCTGCATCTTGTCCTTGCCTGAGCCCTCGAACTCCTCGGTAACTTCAACGGACTGAATGCAGGCAGCGATCTCAGCCGGAAGATCCTTGAGATTGATGAGTAAGCCTTGGTCGTTGAAGAGATCTCGGATGTCGGATGTGGCCACTTGCTTAAGCTGGCGCATAATCACGTTGTCCATTTGAGCGCCGTTAGAAAGGAGAGCGTTGGTGTATTGCTCTTTGCGAGCGTCGTCGTTGTAGAGCCAGGCATGGACAGAAGAGAACTGAGCCTCCCAAGTGTCGCAAAGATCCGCGAGATCCCCGCCGTTGGCAACGTGAGCGCAGATCAGCTCAAGGGTTTCGGGTTGGGAAAGGATTCGTCGTGCGTTCTGTTTGAGATCCGCAACGGTAATGATGTGGTTGACTTCTTCTTCAATGCTCATCCGATCAGGATACAGGAGAAGCGGACAAAAAAAAATGCGCGATCAGCTTACGCTAACCACGCATCTAACGGGAGTTTGAAACGCCTTCGATCCCAGCATATTGTTTCGTTTGCGCTGGGACGCGCACCTGGCCAGCGTATACGTGTGCGAGATTTGAACTCGCGGCTGCCGATTCGTTGCATCGTACAGGACAATCCTCGGCAGTCTCACCCGACGTAAGGTTTTGACCACTCACCCAACACGCACCTGATAGCTGAACTCCCGCCACTATTTGGCCTATCAGCCTATCCTCTTGATGTGAACACCTTGGTTACTGTGCGTCAAGAAATAGTGGCCGCCGGTCCTTTGTTCGGCGCGAGCCCTCGCCGTATTAATTCGCTCAACCTGCGAACGCTTTCCGTCTTGAGTAAAACTGCTCCAGGGAAAGACACGGGACTCGCCGACTTCGAGCAGCGACAAACCGTATTTGTCCGGCCCACGTTCCCTTGCCTTGGGCTCTTTGACCGCGCCGAGCCTTTGCCTGAGCCACGCGACGAACGGCTCGCTAGGGCCAGCCTCAGCCCTCCAAATGGATTCAATTTCTCGTGGGATTCTGACGATCATAAAAACCTCCTGCTACCCCTGATGCCCGCTACCCCTATGGTCAAACACTTATGGGAAAAAAAACAACATAGCAGTAACAGTTACGTTGTTATATACATAATGATATTTATATATATAGAGTAGCAGGGGTAGCAGTAGTAGCCAGCCTTTAGATTTAATAAGTTAAGCCGCTACCCCTGCTACGTTTGCTACGCTAGAAAACAACCAACGCACAGAGTTATAAGAGGCTCAGGTTTTTAATGCACAGCGAAAATATCTCTTTTAAAGTATACACACCGCGTTACCTGCTACCCCTCCCTCAAAAAGAGGGGACAAAACTCACACAAGAAATTTTGATTTGTGCCCCCCCTTTTTCCCTGCCCTTATGCTTTGGCCGCGAGCGCGGGCCGTCAAAAGACCTAGGGTTTGTTTTTTGGGAGAAATGCCTCATTGTGAATTAAGAGCCAGCTTTCGTTTCCGAAGGGCTCCCAGTCATTTTACGGCCAGGAGTTTTGCCCTCCTTAAGGTCCGCCGAAATGATCAGTCTTTAATGAAACGAGAGCTGGCTCGCTTCGGTATCGGGCAGCCACACTTTAACTTGCCGCCCAGCTCGACGCAAATTGTGAGACTTCCAACCTGCTTTCTTCATGGCTTGCGCGATGCGTTTTTGATAACGAGAATCAAGTCTTGCCAGCTCAATTTTAAGGCCGGTCATCGCGATATGCTCCATGGTCGTCTCGGTCTTGCCCACGAGATAGGCCGCAATCGGCTCCTCCCAAGGATCAATTTGACGACGGTCCTCCTGCTCTTGAGCAGTGGCGTCGGGCATGGTCCACCAATTGGCTCCAGTTTTAAAGAGTTGCACGGCCTCAGCAAAGAGCTGATCTCGGTGTTCCTTGATCATGGCCAGGTCCACACGCTTCACGGCAATAGGCCAATACCTACGGCCTCCAGTGGTGTCCTTTAAATACTCGTGTTCGTTTGTTGATCCAATGAAAACGCAACGGCGAGGGTAGTCCTCGGCGATGCGGCCATAAGGTGCGCGGAACCTATCGGTCTGGCACGAGATCACCTTCTTCATGGTGTTGGCATCGGCCTTTGAGAAAGCGTCCAGCTCTCCAATTTCGATGATAAGTTTACCATGCAGCGTAAGAAAGAAGTCCTTCGATGTGATCGACTCGTTGACCTCGGCATACCAAGGACCGCCGACGAGAGCTAACGCCGAAGACTTGAAAGTCCCCTGCGAGCCCTCAAGGATCACCATATTGTCAACCTTGCAACCAGGACGTAAAGCACGAGCCACAATAGAAATCCACCAATTACGAGAAGCCGCTCGCGTGTACTCGTTATCCTCGCTGCCAAAACATAGGTTGAAAAAATTCTCGATACGATCAAGGCCATCCCAAGTAAGATTATTAAGCCAGTCAGTAACTTCATTCTTTCTCCTATTAAATGCGTGCTGTCTCACACCGTCAGCGATCACGTACTTGTTGAACTTCGTCAGGCCAAGCTCGCGCTGAAATAAACTCACGAGCTGAATGTCGTCGTTGTCCACCCAAGGCCGAGTGTTCTCTGTTCCCCATTTGGTGAAGATTTTTTGGTGAAACTCATCAAACCAAACCATGTCTTTAAAGCGTGGATGTTTCTCAAGCACGATCTCAACATTGGCTTGGTTCACGATTGGCTGCATTTTAGGAGTGAGCTGAATGCCGATCTTCTCCCACATACCGAAGTGGGAGCCATCAACAAAGACTGCGTTGTCATCGTCAGCGGCCTCAGCCGCCGCGTCCGCTTGCGCGTCAGGATAGAGGTCAACAGGAGGCTCGTCGATGTGTGTTGGACTTACGATATTAAGTAAAGGTCTGGCCCAGTCTGCGAACGTACTCCAGATCAAGCCCTCAGCCACAGCGTCGTGTGCGTCCCAACCTGGAGGTTTCCCAGTCGGATTTAGGATCTTCACCTCGGGACAGTAGTCAACGAGTTGAGCTGCAACAGCGAGCATGGCTTTCTGGCCTGGCTCATCGTTGTCTGGCCACAGTAAAAGTTTTCGTCCTTTAAGAGGAGAGAAGTCCACTTTCTTAATGGCTTGCGCACCGCCTGGCCAAGTGACTACAACGTATCGAGGATCAACGAGGGACTTGGCGGCGTCGGCTGCCTTCTCTCCCTCAACAACCATAACATTTCGGGTTGGGAAGTTTGCGAGATCGGATAGATTGTAAAGAGGACGCGGCTCAGGATATGCTTTATTGATCCAGCCTCCTGATCTGCTCCAACAGTAGGGGACGAATTGTTTTCGTTTGCCAGGCTCATCAAAACGAGCAATGTAAAATAGAGTTTCCCCAACGCTGTCTTCGTATCTCCAGAAGGCAGACGCCAAACCAAACTCGCGATGCCTGAACTCAGGCGGCGGTTGATTGATAGGAGGTTTAGAAATATCAGGAGGCAACGCTGCCGGTGTGGGTTTAGATGATCGCTTGGGTTGATCGAAGTTGTATCGCTCGGATAATTCACGCGCAGCCTCTCCGTTCTTGATTGATTTTTGTGTGGCATATAAGGAGATGAGGTCGCCGCCTTTGAGTCCGGCTGAGAAGTCTGCCCACTTGCCGGTCTTGGTGTTGACTTTGAGAGAGTCGCCAGGTCTGCCGTTGATGTCGGCGCAAGTGTATTCAACGCCAACCATTTTGCCGCCTGGCAGCCACTCAATACAGAGTTCTCGAACACGCGACAACAGCCGCGTATTCAGTCCCTCAAAGTCTATAGGCATTAATACCCTCCCGTGCCTCAGCGATTGATCTTGCAACAACTCCGATGCCGCCCAGTGCGCGGATCATATTCACAAAATCATGCTGTCCCTCTGACACTACACCCCGCCCATGTTTTACCTCAACGGCTGCGAAAACTCCAACAGCACGGCCTAACATTTCAGGCGTAATTATAATGCGTTGCAAGCCAATCAAGTCGGATGAGTATTCGCAAAGGCCAGCGTGGAAGGGACGAGCGTTGCGTATCAACACATCTCCAGGCAACACCGTTGCAGTGAAGGCTTCGTGAGACTTCAACACCGGCCCTCCAACCCACGCCTTGCCGACGTTGTTGCGCCACAATCTAAGGAACGGATCTTCCTTCACGAGCTGAACTTGGATCTCTTTCATGACTTTGTTTTCTGCGGTCATACCTTGCCCTCCTTTTTGGCCTTGGCTTTTGCCGCTCGTCCCGCCAGGATGTGAGCAGCCCAAGCTTCCGGTCCTTTGTATCCCCTAGTTTTTCCGAGCGCGATCAGGTCATCGAGTTCCTTGGCTTGATGAGTCTGAAAGCCTTTGATCATTCGCACTCGTCCGTTCATAACCTCAACAAGATCCCCTTCAACTTCCTCAATCTTACGAGCCGTGATGAGAAAGACATGGCCGCAAAGAAAGCACGACCTATTAAAGGAGGTTTGAGCTGCGAAACATTTTGGACAGATCTTAACGGATGGCCCAGCCTTGTCCGTTGATTTGGTCACAGCCCTGCCCTGGAGGTTCCACTTCCTCGGCTCGTCAGGCAGGCCATGGCGCATACAATTTCCGCCGTGATCAAGGATGATCGCGACCTTACCTTCGATGTAACGGAGCGCCCTGCCGCAGCGTTGGAGCCACTTAGTAAGCGAGTTCGTTGGAGCCGCGTCGATCACGCACTGGATCGCGGGGACATCAAAGCCCTCGCCAAAAAGATCCACATTAGAAAGGACGCGGATTCGTCCGGCCTCAAAGTCTTTGATCGCTCGGTCCCGCTCCTCGCTTGGAGTCTCACCGTCAACGTGAACGGCCATGACTCCAGCGGCGCGGAACTGGGCAACGATGTTGTTTGAATGCTCAATGCTGCCAGCAAATACGACGGTCTGGTAATCGTAAGCACGGCGTTGCCACTCGGTCACAAGGTTCCCAACGATCACGGGCCGGTTCACGATCCCGTTGATGTCTGAGATCTTGAAGTCCCCGTTGGCTCCCTTGCCAATGCCTCTTGTGTCCACCGTTGCAGGCGCGAACAGCTTGTAAGGTGAGAGGTATTTGTTTTCGATTAGCCATGCGACCTCTGGCCCGTCGAGCATTTCATCGAAGTAGTCTCCGAGTCCTCGGCCATCGAGACGGCCAGGTGTTGCGGTGAGTCCGATGTGGAAGGCGTCAGGGAAAGCGGCGTGGATTCGTCCCCATGTTGCCGCAGCGATGTGATGACATTCATCCCATATAAAAAGAGAAGGACGAGCAATGCGCCCGAGCCTGTTCGCAAGAGTTCCGATAGATCCGATCTGAACAAAGGGCTCTCTGTCGCCAGGGAAACCGGCAGCGATAATGCCATGACGTACTCCAACATTAGAAAACGTGCGCGTGGATTGAAGGACTAACTCGCGGCGATGCACGCAGAAAAGCGAATGCATCCCCTTGGAGGCCGAAGTCTCCAGCATATTCGCAGTCAAGACGGTCTTGCCTGAGCCTGTTGGGGATTTAAGGATAAGTCGTTTGACTCCAGCTAACATCCGTCCACGGGCGCGGGCAATAAGATCCGCCTGATACGATCTCAGTCCGTAATTGCTCATGATTTTTTGAGAGGGCTAGAACTTAGAGAGTTCTTCCTTCTGTCAAATCGCGGTAGGTGATTCTTTTTTTGATGCGCTTGGCGGCCTTGATGATCCGCTCGTGAAGACGCTCAGGCACTCGGCCCGCGTTGCCCTTCTTTGCAACAGGTCTACCCCAACGGCAAACGCTGGATGCGTCGCGACGGATGGCCTTAGCTGTGGCCCGAACTCCACCGAAAGTCTTATAGACAACGGCGGCAGGCTTCAAAGATTTAGGTTTGGTCTTGGTTTTTTTCATAGTGATTGCCCTCATATTATTCCCCCTAGAAGTAGGTATCATCCACCTGCTTAAAAAAAAAGTCAAACCCCTGTTGTATTTTTGTTGACGCAACATTAAACCAATCAAACAAATTAAAATTATCTGGGAGGGTAATCATGGGTTATAGAGTTGAGGATTTTGCGGACGAGCTGGACGAATTGTCCCGCATTGTGGGAGAAGCCGACAGGCTCAACGAGTGGGAGGAAGACTTCGTTATCTCGATGTCATCGAAGGACTGTGAAGCTCCACTGTCACACAAGCAAGCCTCAACAATCGAAGAGATCCACGACAAGGCAAGCGAGAAAGGTTGGATTCTTCATGACTAAGAAGCAACGCAGGCTCCAGGCTGAGAAAGTAAAACAAGAACTCCAGCTCCGAAAGTTTTGGAAGTTTGAATACGAGAGAGAGCGAGACGTTTTAATTCTAATCCCAACGCTCATGATCAAGTTCGGAGAAGGCATCTCCTTTATTTGGGGACAATGGATGATCGGTATTCGTCGAGATTGTAGGATGGCATGAAGACGATAGATCTCACCGAAAAATTCACGGCATTTTTAAAAGAGAACTTCGGAGACAGGAATCAAATTGATTACTACGAGATCACAGAAACATTTGAAGAAGCGATCATCGGCTGGGCTCATCATGGCAACGTGAAGCACACCGCAGATTTTCTTAAGCTCAACAGAACAACTCTGTCTGAGAAACTAAAACGTCTAAGATTGAAAGGGTTTGAAATATGAGTCTATTTAGTTTGGTGTTGGTATTGGTAGTGGTTGGGTTTTTTCTTTGGTTGATCAGCCTGATCCCTCAGATAGATGCCACGTTCAAAAAGATTATCTATGGAGTGGTGATCTTCTTTACTGTCCTATGGATACTCCAACAGTTTGGCCTAATTAGCGGATTAAACTTGAGATTAAAATGAGACTTGACCTTCCCATTAAACATAATCTATTAGACGTTTATCCGCAGCATAGTGCTGTTGGATCAACGCTAAGGAGTGTTATGAGAAGGTCTAAGGTTATTGATCGAAAGTATTTAAAGGCAAAGGAACTCGTTGAAGCTGGCAGTTCAGTGGCGGAAGCTTGCCGTAAGGTAGGAATGTTGCGACCGAACTACACGAGACGCGATCAAAAAAGCCAGAATGAACCTGTTGTAAGAGTTCACTCTGGCGCACGGGTTGAGAAGTCCAACGCTGTGAAACGAAGAACACAACCAAGTCTCTTAGAACTTGCGGCTGATCTTGTCATCGTTACCAACAGTAAGAATCTCTCGAACGTAATGCGGAGCTTCCAATGAGAGCGGTGCATTTATTCACAGACACCGACATGAGACAGGGACACGAGGGACTTTTTAATGTAGCAAAGTCCAACGGTGTTGACATCAACAAGCTTGATCCCGCTGAGTGCGTAATGTTTTTCAATCGTACAAAAGATAAGGTGAAAGTTTTCAGTGTGACCGGCGTTGTTTCTTACGCCAGGTTTGAAGCTGAGGCTACGATGTTGGACCTCAACGTGTTCTCTCAATCGGTAGGCAAGGATCTTAAAATGGATTTTTCCCCACGCACTTTGACCAAAGTGTTGAAGGCGCTGAACGTGAAGCTTGGAAAGGCGGCTGCGTAATGGGAGAGATTGCAGACATGATGCTCGACGGAACTCTATGCGAGGGCTGCGGCGTGTACCTTGGAGACGAAGATGGCTTCCCAAGTTATTGCGTTGGCTGCGAGCGTGGCCGTCGTGAAAAAAGAAAGCAACGTCCGAAAAATAAGAAGAAGGGTAAAGATGAAAAACAAATCGGGACAGGCAGTGTTGGGGTTCTCCGCGCTGACACTACTACTATTGTTAGGTCTAACGCTGGCACTGTGGGGATGCCCAAAGTATAACGTCTACTCCTCCAGGCAGGACGGCATGGCCCAGCTTGCGCACGCTCAGTTCTCCAGAGAGGTAGCTGTTGCAGAAGCTAAGGCAAAGAATGAGGCCGCTGAATTGCTGGCTCAAGCTGAGGTCACTCGTGCAAAAGGCGCGGCTCAAGCGAATCTTATTCTCGGTGAAAGCTTAAAGGGCAACGAAGCCTACCTTCGATACCTCTGGATTCAGAAGCTTGAAGAGGGATCAAACCGCGAAACAATATATGTCCCAACAGAAGCCGGACTTCCTATCCTTGAGGCGGGGAAACGACGATGACAAGGGCAACGATAGCAGTTGGATCGCCAGGAGTTTACAGGGACCGCCAAGGTACGCGAGTTGAAATTATCGCGATGTCGGTGAGAGGGGACAAGCTTGGATGTTGGATCGGTATTGATGACGAAGATCAATTATTCTTTTGGAATGTAGACGGGACGTTTGAATCTAATCCAGCATTGACTGATTACGATATCGTTGGAGTGTGGAGCAAATGAAACCAATCTGGATAACTCCAACAGACCGAGCCCACTGGCTTGAGCTGAGAATGGATGACCTAACATCAACAGACATCGCCGCGTTGTTCGGCTGCTCACCATATACAACCTACTATGAAGTGTGGCATCGCAAGCGACACCGCCTTCACTCGGAGTTCGACAACGACAACGAGCGTATGAAGTGGGGAACTCGGCTTGAGTCTGTCATCGCTAACGGTATCGCCGAAGACAACGGATGGCACGCGCTTCCTCTCAAGGACTACGCCAGGTTGGAAGGCAAACGAATCGGATCGTCATTCGATTTTAAAGTAGCAGTGGGAGATCGCAGTGGAGTATTCGAGATCAAGAACGTGGACGGTATGCAGTTCTCTCGGGGCTGGGAAGGTAAGGAAGGCGCTGATCTTGAGGCTCCTCCTCATATTGAGATCCAGGCCCAACACCAACTGGCGGTGTCAGGTTTGGAGTTCGCCAAGATCGCAGCTCTTGTCGGCGGCAACAGGCCGGTCGTCATCCACAGGGAGCGAGACGAAGATGTGATCGCCGCGATCTTTCAGAAGGCCGCCGAGTTCTGGAAGTCAATCGACGAAGACCGCGCACCTGAGCCGGACCTGTTGAAGGACGCGAACTTTATCGCGCAGCTTTACAAGACCGCCGAGCCAGGCAAGATCGCAGATCTCTCGATGAGCAAGCAAGCTTTGGCCTACGCTCGTGCGTATAAGGCTCACGCCGAGGACGAGAAGGCGGCCAAGGCTAACAAGGATGCGTGCAAAGCCCAGCTCCTCATGCTGATTCAGGACGCGGAGAAAGCCTATGGCGCTGGCTTCACGATCTCAGCGGGGACCGTTGGACCTGCTCCGATCAGCTACATGAGAGAGCCTTACCGAATGTTTAAAGTCACTTTCAAAAAGGAGAAATAGATGGCAGCGAAAAAGAAACCAAAACAAAAGTCAACACCGAAGAAAGCAAAGGAGCCAAGTGAGATACACCGACATCTCTTAGACATTCGTCACAACCAAGATATATTGGCGACGGCGGTCACTGGGCTTTCTAAAGTAATCAAAGAGCTGGACCTCCAGGTTCAACAGTTCAAGTTGACCGGCGTTCGCGAGCTGGCCCACGACATGATCAACGTCATGGAGAAGCAGCTTCAACTCCAATACCCCGAGATGTATGAGCAGATCGAGCAACGTAAGCACAAAAACGAATTGGAAAAAATCCAGTTCGAGCATGACCTCAACAACCCCAAGATCACACAGGAGAACCATGACAACACAATCGGACAACCCCTCAACCCCGACACCAACGACACCGGAACAACCGAGCAAGGTGACTCAGCTCCAGCCAAAGAAGGCGCTTGAGGATAAAGCTGGGACTCCTGTTGATCCCGCAAGAGAACTGCTTTATCAAGGCTGGGCCGCGAAGCTGAAAGAGCTTTCTGATTTTGCCCACGCCAACAACATTCGTTTCATCAACTTCACTGAGGAGTCTGACGACAAGCTCACGATGAGAGGCAATCTCTCCAGAGAGTTCATGGTCAAGACCGCCAAAGGTGTCGTTGAAGTTGCAATGATGCTCGCTCAAGAGACGATGATTAAAAACATGGAAGCGGCAGAAGCGCAGCTCAAGGCTGAGGACGATGCGGCAAAACAACCCAAGAAAGAGGAAGCAAAATCATGAGTACCGGAAGATTTGACTATGTAAAATTTGACGAAGAGGCAACGACCGAGATCTCTTCTCTTAAAAATAAATTCATTGACCTTGAGGCAGCCGTTGATCAGTGGCCCAGCTCACGCGCTAAGTCTCTCGTGTTGACCAAACTCGAAGAAGCTTATATGTGGTGTGGCAAAGAGATCCGCGACCGCCAAATCAAGCGCGATGAAACCACTGAACAGACCGAAGAAAGGACCAACGTATGACGGCCACGAGATTATATTTTGTATCAACCAAAGGTAAGACTGGGATCGACGACACAGTTCTCGTTGAAGCTTCAACTCCAGCTCAGGCATTACGCTTTGTTGCGGCTAATGCTTTTGAGACGCGCATCGCTTCTGCAAAAGAAGTCGCCTCTCATCTTAGCCAAGGCGGTAAACATTTAGACGCAACAACCGAGGAGGTGAAAGATGTCGGAGCAACAACAGAATCCCCCGCAATCGCAGTCCCTAACTAAGAAGGAAACACTTCCTCCTGTTGTTGGGGTTGAGCGCCTTAAGGGTTTGCTCGCTACGCCAAACATCAAGAAACGATTTGAGGAAATGCTCGGCGGCAAACGTGCGCCCGCGTTCCTTTCAAGCGTGGTGTCCGCAGTCAACGCGAACAAACAGTTGAAGGACTGTGAGCCGATGAGCGTAATCTCTTCGGCTGCCATCGCAGCGGCTATGGATCTTCCGATCAACCCGAGCTTGGGCTTTGCTCACATCGTCCCCTATCAGGGAGTGGCTCAGTTCCAAATGGGTTGGAAGGGATTCATCCAGCTTGCAATGAGGTCCGGTCAATACAAGACGATCAACCTTGCGCCAGTGTTGGAAGGGCAGATCGTAAATCACAATCCATTCACTGGAGAAATGCAGTTCAACCCAGAAGCGAAGTCGAAAGATGTCGTCGGGTATCTCCTGTATTTCAAACTCCTCAACGGGTATGAGAAATATTTTTACATGACTTACGATCAGGTCATGGCTCACGGCAAGCGATACTCGAAGGCATTCCAAAAGAACTACGGTCCTTGGAAGGATGACTTTGAAGCCATGGCTTTGAAGACTGTCTGCAAAATGGGACTCTCGAAGTTCGGGATTCTTTCCATTGATATGCAGAAGGCTGTTGAGGTTGACCAAGCCGAAGTCGATGAGAGTGGAGAGGCGGTAAGCTTCCCCGATCAAGTCGTTGAAGGTGAAGATCAGCCCGCTCCAGAGGTTAAGACCACAAGCTCGAAGCTCAAGAATATCGTGGCAGATAAGAACAAAGCCGCGACCGACGCTGAGATTGTGGATGTCCCTGCGGCAAAGCCTGACGACATCCCGTTGTAAGTGTTGAGGTTTTCATTTTAAGTTTGACTAACAGATTATGTTTGTTTAATGTAGAGGTATGACCATGAAGAAAACGAACAAGGTTCCCGAAGTGAAAGCTTCACGTAGTATATACGTTGACTCTGTAACGTGGGATCAATGCAGGAGCAAAGGCGTTAACATCAACGCCGAGATCAACAAGCTCTTGAAGAAGATCGCAAACACGGGAACCTGTCCCGAGTGTGGTCAGAAGTTGGAGACAAAATGAAAACCTCAATCTTAGTTCTCGTCCTTGCCCTCGCTGCCTGCGGTAAGAAGTCCGGCGGTGCTGGCTCAGGCGGTGGAGCGCAAGCTCAGTCCGCCTGTCAGTCCGGCTCGCTTAACGGTGTGTTCGCTGACTCAGGCAACGTCCTTCTCTCGATTGTAAATTGTGGATTCAACCACGGCGTCAACTCTGCCTGCGTTCTTGAAGGTAATATGACCACGACCGGAAGCGGATCGGGAACTGCAACACTTGAGTTCACCAACGTAGCCGGTGCGTGTGGCGCAATCCCTGCGACCATGACCTGTAGCTACTCGCTCACGGGTAACGTGTTCGGTCTTACCTGCCCAGACCTTGGGCTCAACCAAAGTTACACGCGAGTCCCGTAATGGAAGCGGCTGAGAAGCCCGTCCACTACGTCAGGATTCCGCAGACCTATGATGGCAAAGACGTTGAGAAAATGCCGCCCGAGTTTAAGTTCACCGAGTATCCAGAACTGTGGTGGGGAACCGCGATCTATGCGCTTAACCCCGATGGCACGTTAAAGTTTCTTGATTCAGACTGGGACTCGTCAGGTTAACAGAGGAGAGTGTATGCCTAAGATCCAATACGTCCCGCGAAAGTTCTCGGACAAATCACTGGCCCTTATTCAGACCGCCAATAAAATTATTACCGAGTACGCAGGTCAAGGCTTCGATCTCACTCTCCGTCAGCTCTACTACCAATTTGTTTCTCGCGACGTAATCCCCAACACTCTTCGCGAATACAAGAACCTTGGCTCCGTCATCAACGATGCCCGTCTCGCTGGCCTTGTTGACTGGGACGCGATCACTGATCGCACGCGAAACCTAGTATCCAATTCGCACTGGACTTCTCCAGGTTCAATCGTAAGAGCCTGCGCTAATCAATACCAGATCGACAAGTGGGAAGATCAAGAGAACCGTGTTGAGGTTTGGATCGAGAAGGACGCGCTCGTTGGTGTGATCGAAGGGATCTGCCAAGAACTCGATGTTGCTTACTTCTCTTGTCGCGGCTACACCTCTCAGTCTGAGATGTGGTCCGCAGCTATGCGCCTGAAAAAATACGAGGACAGCGGGAATCAACGCACTCACATCATTCACCTTGGCGACCACGATCCAAGCGGTAAGGACATGACACGCGACATCCAAGATCGTCTAACTCTCTTTGGTTCAACGGCAGAGATCCACCGCATCGCGCTCAATATGGATCAAGTTCGCAAGTATAACCCGCCGCCTAACCCCGCGAAGATCACTGACTCGCGTGCCACTAAATACATCAAACAATTCGGTCGCGAATCGTGGGAGTTAGATGCCCTCGATCCGAAGACTCTGGCCGCTTTGATCAAGAAAAATGTTTTGTCGTTCCGCAACGAAGAACTGTGGGACTTAGCCGTTGAGAAAGAAGAAGAACACAAGGCCACTCTTGTAAAAGTATCTGACGAAATGTAATGTCTGTTGAGGAGGAACGTATATGAGGATCGTATTTGGAATATTCTTTTTATTGGCAGCACTCGGCATTGTGTCCGGCGTGTTGGATGTGATTCAGGAACGTAAATCTGTTTCGATAACAACTCACCAACTGCAATCAAATCTCTACATATCTTGCACTAACAGAGGCAAGTGCCTTATCTGCAACGACGAAGGCGACGATCAATTGGCTATGATGAAATGCGGTCGCGCAGTGAGTGAGCTATGAGAGGGATCGCAGCGCAGGTCTATGAAGTCTGGAGTCATTGCCGCCTAAGAACAACGGACGTTGATGCAGTGTTGATGTTGCCAAATATCCCAGTCGTTAAAGTGGACGGCATTACAAAACGATTCACGTTCTCGACGGAACGGCTTGAGAAAAAACGGGAAGCCATCAAGGATCTCTTGGCAAAAATGGACGGCAAGTTCCACACTAAAGGAGGAGGCGGCGCAAGCTGGCTCGTCCTCAACATCGACAAGGATCGAAAGAAGTGGGGCGAGCCTCAAGATGTCGAGCGACTCTTCGCTCTTGCCGCAGGGCTTAACATGGCCAAGTTTATAAATGAGAGAGACGAGTGGGCGATCTTGCCTGGCGGTGTCCCCTATGTCATGTTTGACGTAGAAGGGAAATTAATTACATGAAAAAAAGATTGTTGTTTTTATTATTACTCGGAGCTTGCGCATCAACGCAGACCCCAACGTCGCCAGGAGGAGAGGTCGTAATCCTTCCAGTGCCAGGTCCAAAGCCTCAGCCCGACGAGAAGATCGCGAAGCTCTTGGCCAAACCCGCGAGTGACTATCCGCTCAAAGGATGGCACGCGGACTATGACGCAATCCTTGTTGCGGCTGCCGAGAAGTTTCCAGTCACAGTTCCTTGCGATGACGTTGCCCTGTTCTTTAAGTCAATCGGATACAAGGAAACGACTGGCTTCAATCGGAACTCCAGCTATATGGAACCGCCTCCTCTCGGCTACACTTCTGACGGACTGTTGCAGTTGTCGATTGAAGATGAGGCTGGCTACAAGTGTGGTTTCACCACAAGGGAAAGTGTGAGGCATCCGATCCGCAATCTCTACTGTGGAGTGAAGATCCTCAACAAGATTCAGAATCTCTCCAAGTTCAAAGGCAAGTCGATCTATTACCAAGCCGGTCAATACTGGAGCGTGATGCGCGACTTCGGTAACTGGCCCAAGGCGAACGGCAGACTTGCGGAAGTAAAAAAATACTTCAACGCAAACTCAAAAGATTGTGTGTGGTAATTTCTGCCGGTGTTGAAGTACATTCTTTTTGTGTTAAAACTGTTGGCTAACTAACTAGACGAAAGGAGAAAATTTATGCGTCTAAAAATGTTAGCAACGGTCTTGACCTTGGCCTCTCTGTCTGCCTGCTCTTGGTTCCAATCCAAGGATGACGAGACACCCTCGACTCCACGAGAGCGAGAAGAGTTTGTCGTTTGCACCGACAGTCCTCAGCCCGCCGAATGCGTGGGCAAATACAAGTCTGGCAAAGTTTGCAAGCCTTCCTTAGAGCATCACTCTTTGGAGAAGAACTGTCCTTACAAAAAATAAAGGAGACGGCCTCAGCGCGAAAGTGTTGGGGCCAATTTAAAAATGATCCGCTCGAAAGCTATCGGCCCTGGAATCTGGCTCTATGCAATTTGGCCCGATCAGATCCGCGTGCGTAGGTGGACAAAGCGAAACCCGCCAGAGTTGAAGTCGGGCCAGTGGGTTGAGATTAATTTTTGGAGTTCAGAAATTCGTTATGCTTATCTTGAACTGAGCTATGATCGACAACGATTAGTGGTCGTTGGCGTGGAACGACCAACACCTTTTGGTAGGGACCGAAAAAGTTATCTGCTATACGCGTGGCAGAATCCAAACTACCAGCGCGGAAATGCGCGAACTTTCGTCCCATACTCCCACACGGGAGAAGTTCAAACACATCCCATTGCTTCCCATTAAATTCTTTTGGAGGCTTGCGATTAAATGCCATCGCGTGGACCGTTGAGATCGTTGCTCAAATCTTCGGCATCTTTCGCGGCCCGAGTAGTCGCATCTTCATGAGCCTGCTTATCCTTGGAGTCGAGCCATCGTTGATACCAAGCTTGAATCCATTTGTTGACGAAGTATCCAGCGATCAACACGCCGATAGCGCATACGAGTTTGACGATCTCCATTACGGGGATTGATCCCATTACTTGCACTCCACTGCGGAGCGACCGGCGGAACTGTATTGAACCTTGCACTTGAAGTCTTTGCTCCAGGTGTGAACGCCGGAATCAATCGGCATCGGATCGTAGCCAGACTTCAAGACGATGAGCATGGCCACACCCTCGGCGCGGCCCGTGCGAAGAACGCCATCGGCATCCTTCCACCGAATCTCCGCGAGCGCGGTCGCCACACGAGAGTCCGACTTCTGCCATCGGTCATGACCGATCAGATCCCGAAGAGGGATCTCAATGATGTTGCCGGTCAAGGGGTAGGTCTTGGTCGTGTCCTTAAAGTAAACCGTGACCTGGCCGCCGACGATGTATTTCGAGGAAGGCACTACGATGCGCCAGGATGACGCTATTTGAGAGCCTTCCTTGAAGCGGCAAAGATCCGCGCCCTGAACAGGGATCGCAGCGCAGGGGCCGCCAGCGAGCGACGCGACCAAAGTAAAGTCCCCCGAAGCGTAAGCCTCAGGGGACAAATCAATCTTGGGTTTGCACGCGGTGCATGAAGCCAAGAGGATGAACGCGAGTAGGAAATTTGCCTTCACAACTTACGCCGTTTTCTTAGAGTTGAAGATCGAGAGGTAGTCGAGGAACGGCTTGATCTTCGCGGTGAACGCGGCGATCTTGTCGGCCAGGACCGGCGCTCCAGCAAAGCGGGCAGCGATTTCGGGAACCTTAAGGATCGACTGAACCGCGACGGAAAGCACGGTGAAGATTACAGCGGCAGCGCCGAGGTACTTCAAAATGTTTACGATCAGCTCGCCGACTTTAGGAATCTTTTGCAAGAACTCCAACACTGGCTTCACCCAATCGAAACCAGGAGGCGGGGACAGAACAGGATCAGCCGCCTGAGCTAAAGCCTGCAAAGGAGCGAACGCAAAAAGCGCCGCGACCAAACCGAACAAAACAAATTTGAAATTAATTTTCATGAAAAACCCTCCACAATCAGAATATCAGGATTCCGAGAATGTAAAAGGCACTGTCAAGTATTTGATACTACGGGCCAGGAGATTTTTTTGGGAACCGCTCTTGGAGAATTGTCTTAATTGTGATCACATCGTTGCTCATGGTCTTCACTTCCTGGCGCAATGTGGACACCTCTGACTTGATCTCGGCTGACGTAGTGTCGGCGATCCTCGTGCGTTCCACGCGGCTGGCCTTGATGACCTCTACGTCGCTCTTGATATTCGTCACGTAAATGACTGAGCTTACAACTGCTCCGAGAAATAAACCTATCAAGCCCACAGAGACAACGCTCTCGTGGTTGAGTCCATGCTTTGCTATAGACATACTTCCCACCTCCACAATCCCCACCCCAATCTTAGATTCTGGCATACCCTAAGGTAAAGATCCATGTTGTCATTTTAAAATCACAATGCCTTAACGGGTTGACTCGTCAGGATTCCCGCTGGCCGGTAAAGCCTTCGTCCCAATAGGAGCAAGCCTAATGCCAGGCAAAGCTTTAATGACTTGGACGCCGCCTTTTTTATTGATCTCGCTAACCGAGTAAAGCGAAGTCTTGATCGTATTGCCTTGGTTGGAACCGAAGCCCTCGAAAGTTTTGTCGGGGTTGGTCCCGCGAAATTTGAATCTCTTCGCGCACGAGGTGACATGATGAGTGCCGAGAATAATTAAATCCCCTACCTCAGCGTAGTCACCTTGGCGTTCGTTGTTGTATTGCAGCCATGAAGCAGCGAGCGCGTTGTTGGATTTGTAGCAGGCGCTCATGTCGCAAGCCCAGTTCCATGCGGACGAGCAATGAGGAACTTCGTCAGGAAAATGCTTCGGGCTATCGTGCTTTCCAAGATTGCCAGCGTGCTTATGGAAGTGAGAGATCAAGGGATTATCTTTGCTGCCAGGTATTTCTTTCTCACCGCGCACCGACATCAACACATCGAACGGATGCAGGCGATCAAAGCCAGCGGGGACAATGAACACAGGATGAAAGGGCTCGGCAGGTTTTGCTCCAGGCGCTTTCTCGGGGACGGGTTTCAATTCAGGCTTCGGAATATTTACGGGAGCCGGTGTCGGAGATTTTCTAAAAAGACTTTTGATCCATTCCCACATTTTAATTGCTCCTCTTAAGCAAGGCGATGTCCGACTTATCAGTCATGCCTTTATTGCCAAGCAACGCCTTCGCGCTGCCTTGATATTTGTTTGCCATGTCGCCTAGGAACCTCAACACAAAACTGTGATCAGGAGCCAAGCCTTCTGCAAACATCTTCTGTTGAACTTGCAAGAAACCTTGAAGCTCAAGCTTCGCGGCGAGTGGATGAATGCCGATCTGATTCATGTAAATCAAATTGCCCTCATCAATAGAAAGGTCCGGTCGTGCGAGCGCAGCGGTGAGTCCTTGGTTGAACGCCGTTGCGATGTGATAGAACTCCTCTTGATCCTCGAAGTCTTTCTCGTCGAAAGAATCTTTGCCGCTTCTGAGTTTCCAATTATCAACAAGACTGTTGAACTGGATCGTGTAGTTGGTGACTTTGCGGATTGCAGCTTCAACGTATGGCATCATTGATGTCAGTTGGTTTTGAAGCTGTGCGATTTTAACCTGGAGTTTTTTCTTCTTAAGCGGATCTGTTTCCTTAGAAAGTTTCTCTTGCTTAATCTCGATCTCAACTTCTTTCTCAGCTCCCAGAAGCGCGGCCTCTCGAAGGGCAATCTTTGATTTGTTCAACTCTGCGCAAACCTGGCGAGCGTTTCTCAACAGCGTGGGATGAGAGACGGTCATCATGTTGTCCATGAATTGACTCTGAGTTTTGTTGAAATTTTCAGTGGCCTTATTTACAGCGGGCGCTCCGTTCTGAATTATGACGAGCATCTCTTTGTATTCGGGCTTGAGTTCGATTGCCTTGATCCCCTGAGGCAGAAGCTCAGAGGGACCAATCGGGATAATTTCTAAGGGACTATTCTCCACTTGCCAGGTCCTCCATTTTTTTGTCTTTGAGGAACTGTATCAGATCTTTGGGAATATTTCCTTTGCCAACGCCAGGACGATTCGCATTCGCCGCGTCAGGGTTGGCCGCGTTAATCCAAGTAAGCAGCTCTTTTTTAGAAGTGATACGCTTCACTTCTTTAGGAACAAAAAATTGAGCTTCGTCAACAGTGACTCCAAGGTACTCAAATCCAACGGGGTAATGTCCCCCGTCAGCTATGAATTTTGGAACCGTTCCGTCTCCTTCGAGCAAGTATCTAACTAAAAGTCTGGCCATTATAAACCTCCATGCGATGTTGAGAGTGCGTTAACGGATTGCCGAGATACGGTCAAATCGGCAAAGTCGGTCCAGGCCGCAGTCGTAGCAATTGTGCAATAGTCAATCACGTTGCTCACTGATCCTGTAGATCCACCTGCGGAGACTCCACGAGTTGGATTATTTGTGCTGTCGTGACTACTTCTTGAGACACTTAAATTTCCAAACGAAGTGAAGTTTGCAGTTGATGCCATAGTGCAATAGTCCGTCACGGCAGTAGGTCCGCTTCCTCCAGTTCTAATACCGCGAGTAGAATTTGAAAGAGCGCCAGGTCCGCCGACGTTTTGAGTCAGGTCGCCGAAGTCGGTAAAAGCTCCAGCCGAAGCTATGGTGCAATAATCGACCGTGTTGTTAGCGGTGTCCGCAGGGACGTTACCTCCAACACACAGACCGCGTGTTGTAGTTGAACATCCACTCTGAGAATATCTTCCAGTTGTGATGTTCCCGAAATTTGTTCCGCCGCCGGTCGTTGCGATTGTAATATATTCGCTCGTGACATCGTATGTTGATCCGTCGAATCCACCCATTCCGATACCGCGTGTTGCGCTTGAACAACCTCCAGGTCCGCGTCGTCCCTCTAGCATCGAGCCAAACGAGGTAAAATTTCCGGTAGTCGCCATAGTGCAATAGTCGATCACTCCGCTTGAAGTTCCACCGTCAACACTCGCGCCTCCCATTAAAACACCACGAGTAGAGCTGGACATTTTTGCTCCACTGCCACGCGCAGTTGTAAGGTCGCCGAAGTCAACGGCGTTCGATAAAATATTGAGGGCAAAATAATCGACCGTGTTGTTGGGAGTTCCTGAGACGTATCCACCTGTAACAAGGGCTCGTCCCGCTACGTTAGAACCGAAAACAAAAATGGATCTTCTTACCCAGCCAGTTCCGTCGAACGTATACTTGATGTTTTCATAGCCGATGTTGATAATGTCGTTGCCAGTATCTCCGTCGATAGTCTGACTGTTGGGATCAACAAAGATCGGAAACGTGGCTGAGGCTCCAACGATGTCCTTCAAGTCAACTTCAAATCCACTCGCAGGAGCAGAGGGCAACGTGATTGTGAAGCTTCCACCTGTTGAGTCGAGCTTAATACACTTCCCATTGTCCGCAGTGACGACAGTATAGTTGGCTGTCTTAGCTGCAACGAATCCGTTGAAGCCAGATCCTCCAGCTCCACCCGCTACTTTCCAGCGTTGGTTGGTGTTGTCATATTTCAGAATCAGAATTGATCCAATCTTAACCGTGAGATCCGCGCCGGTTCCCGTGGTGATACGATTCGCAGCGGTAGGATTGGAGTCTTCATTTTTAACCACAAGGTCAATGCTGGATGCGTTGTTGAGGAACAAAATCTTTCCGTCAACGCCTGAGTTAATACCTCTAAGAACAGGAGCCGCGCCAGTGAGACGAACAGATCCGAGTCCCGAGGTAGTCAATGCGTCGATGTTGCCTGTTGCGCTGTCGTTGGTATCAGCCGAGATCAAAAGACCGGCGACAACAAGAGCAGCGGCAGCGGCAGAAGCAGCGGCTTCGGCGGCCTTGGTCGTCGCGATACCCGCCTGAGTGGTCGCAGTCGTTGCGCTCGTGGACGCATTGCCCGCTTGCGTGGTAGCAGTAGCAGCCGACGCCGCCGAATCGTTGGCATATTTTTTGGCAGAGTATTCGGTTCCGTCAACGGTTCCGCTTGTTTTATTTGCCCACTCTTTTGCAGCGCCTTTACCGGCGGTATCCGTCACTCCAGTTCCACCAACAGCGTAAGCCTTGGCAGAGTATTCAGAAGAAGCAACGACGCCGTTCGTTTTGTCGGCCCAGTTCATTGCCAAATCGCGAGCAGTTTCAGCGGCGGTTTGAGCGGTTTCGGCATTCGTCTCTGCCGTTTCCGCATGAGTCTCCGCTAATTCAGCGGCGGCTTGAGCGACCTCGGCTGCGGCCTGCGCAGTCTCGGCATTGGTTTCTGCGGTTTCCGCGTTGTTCTCTGCGGTCTGCGCATCAACGGCAGAACTCGCAGCGGCGGCGGCGGAAGCAGCGGCAGCCGTAGCATTCGCGGCAGCTTGAGCGATGTCGGTGACTGAGGGCCACTCGGAAGCGGGACGAAACCCGTCACCTGCATCATTAAAAGAAGGAACTTTTGCAGAAGCTCCAACGATGTCTGCTGGAAGTGTGGGATCAAAGTCCTCTGCGGAAACCGTTTGAGGAAGTTTCATCGAGCGATCAATTTGATCCTGTTGCTGTTGAGCAATCGCGATCCCTTTGTCGAATTGATTCTCTACATCCTCGGGATAGTATTCCCCTTGGTTCCGAAGATCTGTTTCTTGCTCGATAGTAAGAACTCTCAAAAGAGTTAAAACGTATCCACTTAAAAGATTACCGTCTACATCAAGCCAAGCCTGGCCAGAGTCAACAAGCGTGATAGATCCACCGCCAGCGTCTCCCGCTCCTGCTACAGTAAAGTCATTGGTTCTTACGAGTGGAGTTTCTACTCCGTCAGTGTCGCGCACTACCGCAACAAGGTCTGTCTCCTCGAAGATTTTAAAAGTGTAAGAATACTCATTTACGTTTCCGTTACCAACGTAATCGTTGCGGCTCGTGTCTGAAGATAAACTCATTTGTTTTGTCCCTTTCGTCCTGTGATAAGTCCCCTAGTAAAATCTATTGGTCCAGAAGGTTCAGCGTTCCCCTCTGCAACGTCGATCAAATAACCGGCGGGTTTGCCAATAGGTCCAACCGGAAGGCTCGAAGCGATTCCAAGCAACATCAACGTGTCTTTGGTGAGACGTTTGGTGTTCATGTCATCGTCCTTGATTGCTTTGTAAATCTGAGCCGGAACTCCCACGGCGCTCTCCAGTGTGCTGATAACTGGAGAAAGAGAGATCCGATCATCATAGGCTTGGTCGTTAAAACGGTTTATCCCTGCGTTGATCGCTTGACCTGCAAAAGGAATAAGGGCCGTTGCTGTTTTAAATTGTGATCCAAATAATAGGCTCATGAGATCGTTGGTGTATCCGTCGTCGTCCTTGTCCAGGTCGTCGCCGCTCATCATTTTTACGATGGCCTCAGAAAGAATCGCAGGGATCGCAAGTCCAGTCATGTAGACATAGAAGAGTTTCCCAGCGCCTTTTTTCAAGCCAACATCACGAGCGATCTTCGTCACCTCGGACGAGTTAAGGTTCACGAGCATATTGAAGTAGCCAGCGAACTGAGTGAAGAGTCGCTTGGTCGCCGTGCCAGTTTCAAATCTGGAGATGTCCTCTGCGGAGTTTGTTCCTTGAGTAAGTCTTACAGCCGAGTCAGCTTGGCGAACGGATTCATTTTCATCAACACCGTTCTCAATGGCTTGGTTGTAAGCTCCAGTCCAAACAATTGTGTTAACGATGTTTTGAGTAGCGGACTGTAGAAAGTAGGTGTGCTTTGAGGTGAAGTCTTGCATCTTCTCAAAGGTGTTGGGGTTGACCACGATCTCCTGTATTGCTTGTTGGGTTTCATAGATGTTGTTCCCTTGAGTTGACTTCATGTATTCCGATTTTTCCATGACAGCCTCAACCGCAGCTTTAGGGCTTTGGATGTAAGTGATCATGCCGTCTCGGATATGGCGGGGTTTTACTTTGGTCATCGCCACGACTGTCCCCGTGAGCTGTTGCATGGCGTTCGTTAGGCCGCCAAACATAATCTGAACGGCAACACTCTTGCGCATATATTTTGCGAAGGCATCGAGAAGCTTGCCTTCTCCAGATTCCGAAGGAGTCACAACCTGTTGAGTCGCGGCTCTTTGCAGCCAAGGCACGAGCATTTCTTTGCCGACTGTAGGATCGAGCTGGGCTAAGGAAGCTCGGAAAGATTTGTCCATGACGATCTTGCCCACATCTTTCACTCGCGGTTCAACGTGAATAAATCTCAGCACGTTGTCGATGTGACCGCCGAGAAGAGAAAGCTCCAGGCTTAAAGGAGCAGCGTAGGCGTCAACACGGGACTTAGTGAATCCTCGGCCAGTCGTCGGGAACTGATAGCTGTTGTTGTTCTTCTCGAAAGACTCGCGCTCATTTCTGATCGCGGCGTCCTCGTTGGTATAGATGTCAACCTTCGCAGGAATATATCCACCCTTGTAGGTTCCGAAAGGAGTCGTGAACTCCTTCGATGAAATTTCGTTGAAGTAATATCCATACATAGATTTGTGGGAAGCTTGAGCTTGAGGCTTAAGGCTCTCCATGAGATTCCAAACCTGTTGAGCAAAGTCATAATCGGCCTTCGTCAACACGCCTTTATTTTGAAGATCCGCGATAGTCGCGTCCCAGCGGCTCGAATCAATCGAGCCGTCCTCATTCATTGTCCCCCAATTTCTTCCACGCAAAAGCTTGCTCTTGTTGGAATCATTGCCGGTATGAAGGATGGCCATAAGAAGCTCGGTCTTGTCGCGGAAGGTGTAGCCGATTTGTTCGGCCTTGATCTCTTCGCGAGTAAGACTCTTGCCGTGTTCTTGCAAGATCGTTTGGAACTGCTTCAACACCTCGGCCTTTTGCAAGCGGTAAGCCGTGATCCCTTCTGATACGGGATTCCAAATAAACTTTTTGAAGTCGCCGCTAGGTCCACCGTCAACAGTATCGGTCCAGTGTTCTACGCGGGTAAGAGCTGCGCGAGCAGCCATGAGTTTGATTTTAAATTTGTCGTACTTAGAGACAGCCTTATCGTATCCGAGTTTGCCGCCTCCAGGCTCAACGATCACAGAGAGACGATTCTGCAAAGTGCCAATCGCTTCTTCGCGGGAAACCTTCTGCCCGTCAATCGTCATTTGCTTTGAGCTGCGTGAGAGTTCCCACAGGGCTTGGACTGAATCGGCCATATCCATGAAGTCGTCATAGGAGACGTTCTTGTAGGGACCGGCGTTCTCGGTAGCGGAATCAACCAAGACCTTCACACCGTTGTAGGTGTCGGGATCGTATTGAGCGAGCTGCTTTAAATACTGATCAGCGGTTTTTTCCGTTTCCTTTGCCAGACCAAATTGCGCCAGCACTGCGCGGGCAGCGTTGACCATATCGGTGTCGCGGGTTTTCGAGAGATCCTCGTCGGTTCTGAAAATGCGTTTTACCTTGGATAGGAAATTTTCGACGTTCTCTTGGGACTCAACCGCCGCTCTATAAAGCTCGTGGTTGAGAAGTTCCTTGCGCTTGGATTCAAATGCACCGTCGATGTCACCCTTCGCTAGAAGCTCTCCTGCTTCGCGAGCGGCCTTAACCTCTGCGCGTTGATACAGGTAGGGTTTAATTTCACCCACGGCCTTCGAGGAAATGATCGACTGAGCTTGATCGCGCACGATGGCCAGACTTGGAACGCGGCGAGCGACTCGGCTCATCACATCTTTCAAAACCGGCAGATTATTTTTGGCCAGGTGTTCGAGCTGCATTCGCAACATCTCTGCGCGTTTGTCATTGTGAACGGCCTTGACCGCTTCTTCCGAAAACTGCGGAGAGGTGTGGCGAGCCAGCTCAGGATATTGTTCGTCCATTTGCTGTTGAGTCAGGCTCTCGATGTAGTCCTTTTTAGGAGGCGCTTTCGAGAGAGTCTCGATCAATTCAGATCCAGAGTTGTATCCGAAGAGAGGCGCGGCGGCGTCAGCCGTCAAACCAACTTCACCTTCTCCAGCGTAAATCCCACGGGGAAGAAGTTCGCGTTGCTCTTTTGTAAGTGAGCTTTTGTCAATCTTAGGAACAGGCATACCCGCAGGCAAAGCAGTGCCATCGGCTTTAGTGCCATCTTGCAGAATAGAAATTGCGTTGTAGGTTTGAGATTTGTTGACCTCATTGGTGACTCGCTCTTTGGTTTCGTTTCTTCGATTGCGGTAAGCCTCTGATCGCTTCTTCTCCACATCGGCCATAAGTTTTTTATTGACCTGAGCTTTTGCGAATTGCTCGGACTCATTTCGAGCGAGCAAATAAGAAGCCTTGGCGTTGGCATCGGAACCGCCCAAAATGAGATCATCAAAGAGGGGATCGTATTGTTGCGCGGCTTGAGTGGCCACGTTGACCTGTTCTTCCGAGACAAGCAATCGTCCCATTACGTCGCGAACGTCGTCGGTCAAGTTCACCTTGAGAGCGTCGAGTCCTTTGTAGACATCGAGAATCCAGGTCTTGAAACGAGCGAAGGCTCTCTTTAAAGCTTTGTTTGGAGCAACGCCTTCACCGAGATACTTCTCAAAGCCACGAGCAAATTGCTCGTGATGATCGGTCGTGATTTGATCCGCAGACTCAACGCCAAACCAATTTAAAATTTTCGCGTGATCTTCTTTCGTTTGTTCTGAGGCTCCCTCTCTTGAGGCCAAGCGACCAAGAACTTCCAGATAAAGATGGCCCGTCTCGTGAATGAAAGTTGAAGCATTCGCTTTCTCAAGGATCTGAATATTGATTCCATTTTTTCCGATCTGGATTTGACCTAGAGGAGTCTCAACGCCTTCTTCGTTTTGGTTGAATGCTCGGCCAGGCTTGTAAGGCTTGTCGTTTCCGAAAGGTCGTGCCTCTTGAGACCACAGTCCCTTTCCACCCTCGGTTTGCCACGAGGAAGGTTTGATGATTTTTTTAGTGTCTCTTTCAACAGCCTGATAGATTGCTGTTGCAATACCTTGACCTCGAAGTTCTTTTGTTACCTTCACACCTTCGTCGCCTTGAGTGTCGTCGGCTACCCAATTTTTTCCGTCTTTAATGAAATGAGCTTCACCCATTCCACCAACGCCTTGCTTCTCCGCGAAGACTGTAATCTTGTTTTTGTCTTCGGAAACCTGATCGCCGTTCTCATCGAAAACCGGATCAAAAGAGACGTTAAACTGCCAGCCTTCGGACTCAAGTTTCTCCAGTGGAGTTTGCGCCTGTTGATCTTTTTGATGATACGTCTTCAACTCGTCGCGGAACACCTTGCCGAATTGCGGCGGGTTGTTCTTCGGATCGTTGTATTCCTTGAGGCGCGAGATCATCTCTTCGGACGCGCCATGTTTTTTTAAAAGAGAAGGAAGGATCAGTTGATCTTTCACAACAGGGACACCCTTCTCTTTTAAAAAATCAATGAACTCTTTTTTCTGTTCGCCAAGCGATTGCGATTGCTCCAGCATGGATTGATTGAAGGTCTGGCCTCCAACATCAACACCCTCGCCATTGTTGATTTTGATATTCAACTCTTGGTAAAGAGCCATCGGATCAATGCCTTCGCGAACGGCTAGGTTCACGATGCCTTTAAGAAGAGGCGCATTTTTGGTGTCGATGCCCGCTTCTTTGAGCTGGCCCTCGAACGCCTTCATGACATCCTTGGCCGATTGATCGGCGAGCTTTCCAGGTTCAACGGCCTCAGAGTCAGCGACCTGCAATGCCTCTTGAGCTGCCTTCTTATCCGCAACGGCTTGGTTGGCGGTGACACCTTCGGGATGAAACTTGATGTCGTTAGCAAGGCCGGTGTAGTCCTCGGGAGCAAGCTTGCTCACCATGTTGGCCAGAGGGATCTCGATGTCCGCGCCGGTAGCTTTGGAATCGTCGAACGCTTTTGAAGCGCCCACATCGGAAGCGGCCTTGACCGGATCAATGCCCTTCTTTTGGAAGTAGGTTTCAAAATCTTCAACGGGAATAAAAACATTCTGAACCGGCCCGTCTTTGGTGAGCTGTTCCACAAATTGCTGTTGAGCCTGCGGAAGTCTTTCCTTGAGCTTTGAGTTCTGAGCTTGCTCACCGAGCGCGAGATAAAAATCTCGGCTCATCGCCGCTTGTTTGGCTTGACGGTTTCTTACGTGGCCAGCGATGATCGCAGAAGGCGAGGTCATAAGTCCGCCAGAGAATCCACCCACAAGACCGGCATCAACAGCGCGACCAATGCTTCCCTTCATGGCGTCGGGGTTTACACCCGTAGCGTAGGATGCATAGTCTTGCGCGATAGAAGTTAGAAACTCTTCGTTTCCTTCTGCCGCAACAGAGTAAGCGATTGTTTTCGCAAAGTCCTTAAAGACTTGCTTGGCCGATTCTTTGCCGAATGATTTAGTAATCGCGCCTTCCCAGTGGTGGAGGACTCCGAGAGTTCCAAGACTTTCAAATGAAGATTCGATTGTTCCGGCAGCGGCGGCGTTAGTGATCGACTGCAAAGGAGTGGCTCCCGCATCTCTTGATTCTTGGAGAGTGGTCGCTGCGGTCGTGGCTCCTGAAAAAACAAGGGAGGGAAGGCCATATCCTGAGAGCGTTGCTGCAAGCGTAATAGCCTGTTGAGGTGCATTCGATACAAATTGCGCAGCCATAGTTCGGCCAGCGCGTGAGTAGTTTCCTTTTTTAATTTCATCATAGACGCTCCGTTCAAGATCTGGAGGAGTGTATTCCTTGGCAACATCCTTGTAAAATTTCGAGACGGGATTGTTCGCGAGCCAGTCAGGTGCGCGAGACTGGAGGTCTTCGCGGCCAATCGCTTTTGCAAAAAGGTTTCCAGGCGTGAGAGCCAAGTCTACCGCCAGGGTAGGAAGCTGCGAAAGGCTTTGGTTCACGTTAGCCAAGCCAGTGTTGAGGGCTCCCATCATGGACTGCATGACGGTATAATCCTGAACAGACTTCTCCATTCCGCCAAGGTGTTCAATGTCATCGTGGGAGACGGAAGCCTTCTCGGGATCTTGCATGAACTTCGCAAGCTCGGGCGTATCTCTGATCACGTTGTCGTAATCGAAAGACTCGTCGGCGTGCTTTTGTTTCACCATATCGAAACGGCGTTCCACTACTCCAGCGGGAAGCCCAGTCTTTTGAGCGAGGTCAAGAACTTGAGCTGATCTCTCAGGATCTTTGCGTGTGGCCGTATACATGGATTGTTGAAGCTGGCCCTTCTGAACCTCTTGGACAGAAGCTACAACGTCGTCATAAGAATCAGGAGCGGGAGTCGGCGACTCTTGCTCGGGATTACTTTTTGAAAACCCGCCGTCCTTGGCAACATTGGAGACGAGTTCTTCATATTCATTGATCGGCATTATTGTGGCCTCGGCTTAGTGGCAAGCTTGCTATTATAAGTCAGCGAGATGTTTGCTTCGGTGACTGGGATTTTCTTTTTTCTGAGAGCGGCTTCAATTTTAATGCGCTCGCCTCTAGGTATGTCTTCAACATCAACAACCAATTTCTGGCCAGATTGAAGTTCAAAGGCACTCTTAGTGTCGTCCCACAAAATACCGCTTCCAGGGACTTTACCCTTCACGAGCAAGTTGTCGGTGATAGACTGGATCTCTTCTGTTCCAACGTGCTTACCTGAGGCTTTCATTTGAGCGACCTCAGTATCAACGGATCTTCGGAACAACTCGATCTTCTGTCTCTCTGCTTCATTCTTAGAATTAGGATTAAAGCCCGCAGCTTTGAGGGTTCCTTCAACGACTTGCGTTTTGGTGCGAAGGCCGTCAAGACCGGACTGATCGCCTTTGCGGAGTTGAGCCTGGAGATTGATCATCTCTTTGTATTCTTGATCGGCAAGCTTGGCACGATACTGAGTGATGTCGGTTCTCAAAAATTCATTCTTAGTTTCGTCGGCCATGGCGATCTGTTTCAAGTCGCCGTAAGTCGTCCAGTCGGTAGTAGGTTGGAGCCCTTCGCGGAGCTGCTTTGACCTGGCGTCGATAGCGTTGCGCTGTGAAAGCTCAAGGTTGTTCCAAAGCCTAGGCGGGATCGCATCGCGGTCGCCTTTGTTTTGCTCAATGATATTTGCGGCAGTGTTGAACTGTTTCGTTTGGAGATCTTCTTTTGCAATCTTTTGCAATTGATACTCTTCACGCACGCGCTGTTGAGTCGCGTCTCTTACCTTGGGATCTTCGATCTTCTTCACTTCTTCAAGAGCTGCGGTCATGCTCTTTCCTTGGGACATAATGACATCCGTTCGGCGTTGAGATTCACCTCGAAGAGATCCCTCTTCAAGACTTTTTTCTACACGCACAACGTCGTTGCCTGAAAACTGATCCTTGTTTTCGGCGTAATATTTTTGGGCAGCGAGGTCATTACCGTTCGCCAGCATTCTATCAACGACCGCTGAGTTGGTTTTGGAGATCGTGTCTCCCATTTTATTTTTCACCCACTCAGGCGGAAGACCTTTACGATCTGCATATTCGAGGATCGTCTTTTGTTGCTCGTACTTGTTGCGGGCCAAGATGTTGGGATCGGCATAATTCAACACCGCTTCGTCTTGGGCTACAGCCAGTCGAGAAGTCGTTACCTCATCGTCAAAAGCTTGCGACTCTTGAAAGACATGGCGTTGAGATTGATTGTTGAACTCAGTCGAGTGAGCCATGAGGCGCTCGCGGAAGGCTTGCTTCTGCGCGGGATTTGAAAGTCCCTTCTCAATCTCGGCTGCGGTCGTGTCGAACTTACCTTTAAATTCGTCGTAAGCTCCGAAGGCATCCTTGCCCTTCCTCGTCATGAGTCCGGTTTCAGGATTGTAAATGAGATCGTTTTTCGCCTGAGCGATTTTGGTATCAGCTTCCAACACCGCGAGCTGATCGGCCTTCTGGCGCTCACGATCCACGAGGGAAACGGTTTGCTGCAAAGCTTCCGTCACCTTCTCACGACCGCCGCCGAAAGCTTCAATCGGTTGGGCTCCCGTGTTGACTCGAATATTGGGCGCGGCTGCTTCGCGGACTTGCGATTGGTAAGTAGGTACTGTTGCCATTACGCTATATTCCCCTGACTCTGTGCGCTTCCGGCGGTAGCGGTTCCCGACGACTTCGGCGCGGAGCTGCTACTGCTCTTTGTAAAAGCTCCAGAGTTTGAAAGGCCGTTACCAAATTGGTTGAAGGCTTGAATCCCGCCAGTGGTCATGGTCGCGTTGGCGCGGGCATTTCCGGCGATTGTGGACATTCTCCCTTGGAGGCTCGCGTTCAGGGCTTCGGCCTTAAATCCCCACGCCTCTCTCCAAGCGTTATTTCGGATCGTCATTGCATCTTGAGCGGCGGCGACTCTTGTGTCGGCCTGGAGTTCGAGCGCCGTTCCTGAGTCAACCTCGATGCCCTGAGCAGCGAGCGCGGCCCGTTGAGCGCCGATAGTCTGGCGGCCCTGGAGCGTTGCCTTCTGAGCGTCCTTATCACCACGGCGAATCGCATCGTCGGCTTGGAGTTCAGCCTGCGATGCGTTAATATCAAACATTGTTTTTTGATAAGCGGCTTGCGCTTTCTGAGATTTAGATTCTTGATTCGCTTGGTTCAATGTGAGTCCGGCCTGGACTCCTGCCATAGCAATAGCGGCTACACCCATGATTCCCCCCTTACCCTCTCACAAATGGATAATCCCCTTCCGGCGCGATTGCTGAGATCGCGAGCGGGAGCGGATCAGATTGACGAATAAAAATACGACCGTTTGAGTTCCATTCAGCATTAAAGATTACCTCAACCGGCTCAGTTTTCAACTCGATAGGATCGTCCATGCTCTCGTCGCCGCGCTCTTTCAGCTCGGTGAGAGTAGGATCGTCACTGCCCACTGTGTCGTCAGTAGGCTCACGACCGCCAATCCAAAGGCCGCGAGACTCTTCAACCTGGATCGTCGCTTTATTGGCACGCTTCTTCCGGTTGGAAATTGTCTCACCTTCGGCGGTATCAACGTCAAGAGTTTGAAGGTCTGAGGTGTAGGGCAAGCCGATGTGAATTGTCCCGTAGCACTTGGGCAGAGTTACCGCTCCAAGTTCCACAGTGAGCTGAACGTAGGCGGCGTTGTTTGGATTCGCCACAACGAAACCGTCTCCAAGAACAGAGATCATTTTTCCTTCAAGGTGCCAAAGACCGGAAACGGTTTTGATCGCCTTAGTCCAAGTCGTGGTCGCAGTAGAGCGCAGCCCAGTGGCCACGCTTACGGTGCGATGAGGACGGCCCGATACGTGTGTCGCGTTGGTGTAAGCGGTGATCGCAAAGCGCACGGGGATTCCGTCAGCTCCCATGAAATGAATTTCTTTACCAACGTCCGCAGCGGTGAAATAAGAAGTGGACGCGGTAAGCGTGATCGTTTCATCGTATGCCCAAGTGGTTCCACCTGAGAGAGTCATAGTCGTCATTCCAGTGTTGATGCCACTGTAACTTAACGTGGAGTCCATGAAGATAGAATCCTTGACGTTATCAACACGACGAGAAACCATGCGCTCAATATAACGAACTTCGTCTCCGTCGATTGTGCGCTTAATGACGAGATATAAAACATCCTCTTGTCCTTCGGGAACTACGCAAACATTCTCAACGACGCCGCCTTCAAAGTCGTGGCGATGCCATGCGAGGACTTGGTGTTCTCTCACATAAGTAAGGCCGATCAATTTTCCGTCAGATCGCGCACACCAAACAATGGAGTGTGGAATCTGTTGATAGTCCCAATCAACAACGGTGTAGCCATCGAACAGGTGCGCGGAGAAAACAGTTAAGTCATTCCCGCGATAGCCGTCGATCTGGTAATCAAATCCAAGATCGCGAACAATAGAGCCGCGAGCTTGAACGTAAAGAGCATTCCCTGAGATCACGATAGGGCTTAGGTCATTGGCTCCGTTGTAGGAGTGTTGCTTAGGATTCGTTTGCGTGGGAGTGATCGTCCCGTTCACATCTCCGTTCAAAGTCCACTCACCGCCAGAGGTGAAGATCACGAGCTGGCCAACATCAACAAGGTGTTTGATTTGGTTTACCTGGCGACCGGCCAAAGTGAAAGAGATCGAATCGTCGTCCTGTAAAGGAGACGAGCGAGTGAAGTTCTTGAATCTTCCCGTGCGCGAGAGCCAATTGTTTTCGGGCTTCTCGTTGGTATTAGCCAGGGCAAGCCGCTGTTGGATATAAGCGACAGTGGAGGGATACTCGTCAGTCGCTTCAAATAAATCATTCTGGATAGGAGGAGTGTCTGAGGTGTCAGGCGTGAAGCCAGTATCAACGAAGGAAGTTCCTACCGCGATACCAACGAATCCAAAGACTCCGTTCTGCGCTTTGTAGACGTTGTATTCGCGAGCGCCGGTCACGGCTGCCCAGCCAATAGTTCTTGGCGATCCGCTCGTTGCGGCTGTGTCTGAGCCAACCTCAGAAGAAGGGAGACTCTCTTCAAAGCTCTCCTCGTCAACGGCGGTCACGACCCACTTATTGACGGTTCCGTTTGTTCCTGAGCAAGTCACCGAGCCAGGCGCGGAGATCTCAGGATCAAAAGCAATGTCGTCAATACTCCAATCGTCGTTGTCCACTCGGGACAATTCGGCAGGAGGATACTCGGGATGCACGATAGTAATAACGTCGGCTGACTGAACGTACTTCAACAAATCAAGATCAGCTTCCACGTAGTCGGTAGGGATCTCATAGATTCTTTCAGCGGTTCCGCCGCTCACTCCAGTTCCAAACGTCCCACTAGAGAAGACAGTCCCGTCGAGACTTTCAAGCTCGAAGGTATTTGCCACGGTGTTGACGTTGGCCACTCGGAAGTTTCGGTTGTTGGTGTAGGCCGACAGATCGCCACTGCCTCCAGCGAAAGCGAACTCGTCGCCGTCAGCCGGATCGGTTCCTACATAAGTACAAACGCAAGGTGTTGCGTTGGTGATAGAGGTGATTGTGAGAGTCAGATCGGTAACGTAAGCGCCGCCTTGGATGACGCGCATATATTCATCGCCGAACTCAAGGACATAAGTTTGTTCTGCGTTGAAAACGAATTTTACAAGTCGAACTCTTTTACCTGAGAGCTTTGACTGCCCAACGAACTGAGTGCCTGGACGGTTGGCAACACCGCCGTATCTCTGAACAAAGAAGTTCCTAAGCGTCCTCGCGCCGGTCTGATACTTTACGGTATCAACACGAGCGTAAAGAGCTGGAGCAATTTCCCCGCCGGTAAAACTTCTCTGAATGAGTGTCGTCATTCTTACTCCTCAGTTTCGTAAAGAGACTCCGCTGCGGATTTTTTGTTCTTCTCAGCCTCAACACCTAGTTCTTGGATCTGCAAACTCAAGCAACGGTTTTCTCCACCTTGCTTTGATTCATAGGCAGAAGTAGCGACGACTTCGGCGCGGGCCGTGATCATCACATATTTTCCAATAGGAGGAAGTTCTTTGATGCCGAGCTTCTTCAACGACTCTTCTTCAAGACGAAGCTCAAGGCCGTAGGGATACTTGGGTTTCTCAACCATGCAAGGCTCGCAAGATTTTTCTTCAACTTTTTGTTCTTCGCATTTCATGTCCACGAGTTTACTCATGAGTCTCTCCCTGTAATAAGTTCTGATTCGGGTTCAGGATCTTTTTGTTCTTCGTTGCCCGAGTTGGATTGAGACACCTTGATCTCAATTGCATATTTTTGGAGGCTCTTAACTCCAAGGTTAAAAGGATCTCCGCCAGTGATCGAGGGAGCAATATAGGACGCGATCCGAAGGCTAAGAGACATCACAAAATCAGGCGGGTAGTGTTCTGGATTTGTCACCAACACCGTGTATTCGCCAATAGCCTCAGGCTTGTCCGCATAGATCAACGGTCCAGTGCTGTCGTAAACTTGTTTGCACGGCTCGCGAGTGGTGTTGGTAACGACTCGCGTGTCGCTTTGAATGAAGCGGAACTTCACGCAGTCGGTAGGATACCGATAGGCAAATCTCCATTGTGCTGTCGGATCTGCGGCTACTAAAGCAAGCGCGGCAATTTTTGAAGCGAAAGGCCAATCGTAATCTCGAAAGGTTTGCTCCAAGGCCTGATCGTAAAAAGCCGAGCAGGATCGAGCCTCCTGGCTTTTTTCATCAAGACTCGCGATCCTCTTGGACGATCCCAAATGAAAGAGCGCGAGATTGCAAATGCTTACCTTGGAAGCCATCGCTTACACTCCTCGGCCAGGAGTCACATAGACGCTTGCCGTTGAGGTAGCGGTGATCGGCGACATATAGCAGTTCTTCGGAAGCGTGAAGATTCTCGAAGCTCCAGCGGGAAGGCTGATCGTGAACTGAGGAGTTCCGTCAACAGGAATAACCGCAGCGGCCAAGGCTGCCGCAGCACTGTCTCCGCTATATCCAACGTGAACTGCAACAGCGCCCGCATTGTAGAAGTGGTATTGATTGCAGTCACCTGCGCCAGTCGGAATAACGCGAATTGCTGTAGGAGCAGTGGTCGCGCCAGCCAAGAGGAAGGTCTTACCGCAGGGATTAAAAGCTTGATGAATCATGGTCCCTCCAAAAAAGGGCCAGGCTCAACACCTGGCCCAGTTGTTCCTAGAGAACGTCTTTGTCACCTGAGGAGACAACATCTTGCGGGATCTCCGCGAGAGGCTCATCTTCCAAAGCGACTGGCTCAGAAATTTCCTCAGTCATTACACCGTCAATCTCCACGAGATTCTTTGGCTCTTGCGACTCCGCTTGCGGAGCAACGGGAGCTTTCGGTTTCTCGAATGTTGCGGCTTGAATGAAAGGAGTTTGCTCGCGGCTGACGGGAGCTTTCGGAGCCTGGCCTGAACCAGGAGCCGGAAGTTTGCCCTTCAAGAGCTGCATCCAACTTTCAGAGAACTCATGGGGACGGCAAAGAAAAACCTCGCCAACCTTTCTGCGTCTCAAACCGTAATATCCAGGGCGTGTTGCTTTGACAGTGACAGGACTTAATTTAACTTCGTTTGCCATTTAAAACCTTCTTCCTTAGGAAATAGTGATCGCGTCCGCATACGAGGTGTACGCATCAACGTCGTGACAGATACCGGCCTTGAAAGATCCAGTGGTGAGATCGCCGTTAGCCATGGTGTACTTCAAGCGAATGTATCGCTCGTTGATCACATCGGGCTGGAGGCGAGCCACGAGACGGGTTCCAATCGCGCTGAGGGCCGCGAAGGTTCCGATTGTTTGGCGAGCTACTGCGGAACTGAAAGACGAGTTATCGTCCGATTCAATCGTCACAGTGCAAGTGCTGTTGGAGCTACCGTCAGTCATCGCCACGGTGCAAACAACAAAGACGTAAAGGTTTTCACCAACGCCAAGGTTTCTTACTGCGCCGAGGTCGATGTAATCGGTGGACGCTGCGTCGGCAGTGACCGCCTGAGGATTCGAGAACATTAAAGCTGCATCTAAAATCATATTGTTTTTCCTTTCTTAGAAAAAATCTTCGTTAATTAGCTAAGGACTGCTTCGGTTTCCAAGATCGCATCAACGATGCGGAAGGGGATTCCACGGAAGTTCATGACGTTTTTACCGTCAACAACATCGTAGGAAAGTTGGCCGCCTGCTTTGACATCATTCTTGCGTTGGATGTCGAGGTATTGGCCAACGGTGCGGTTCATGTAGAAAGCCGCTTTGCCCGCTTTGATGTTGGGGATTCTCCACAACGCTTTGATCATGAGGTTGATCAAATCGGGTTGACCGCTTTGAGCGACGAGAGTGGAAACGTCGATGTTGCAAATGCGCACAACGTATCTCCAGTCGCGGAGAGCGATACCACAGTCCCAGATGAACTGATCGCGGTAAGCACGCATCTTCGCGCCGGTCACTCCGCCAGCGTTCTCAACGGTTTCTTCGCCGAGATCCTTGTGTTCCAAACCGGCAGTCGATCCTTTGGGATAGATACCGTGGATTGTGGACTCACCCCAAACGATCAGCCAGACCGAAGTCATGTCCGATGCGCCCGAGCCGTTTCCGTTCACGATGTTTTGCGCGTTCGCAGCACTCAGTGAAGAGTAGCGAGCGGCCAAACCAGTGAACTCCTCAGGAGACACCGAGCTGTTTCCATAGATGAGCGTTGCGGCCATTTCTTGGTTCATGGCTTCCATGAAAGGAACAGCCTCAGAGAGACGGAACTCATTCACGTTGCCAGAGATTTTCGCGAGAGCAACGTCCACTTCGGACCAAGCTTCCAGCTTTCCACAACCCTCGTCGAGTTGGGCAGTGGTTGACTTGGAAGGCAACACGCCGCCGTTGAGCAAGCGCCATGCAACAGTGGGCAAGCCAGTGCGCACAGTGGTACGGTGTCCAGTGATCAAGTTTCCTTCTTTCCAAACCATGTCCTCAAGGATCTCGTTGGTCTGATTCAGGATCTCGATGATACGAGCAATTTTGTGGTCGGGATCAAGGCGCTTTGCCAAGTCCGCGAGGGTAACTACGTTAGCTGCTAAAGCCATAATAAACTCCTTTTAAGTTTTGTTTTCTTCTGTTGGTGTATAGAAAACATCGGCTGTTGATTTAGCGGGACGGCTGTTTCCAGATCCCCCCAACACCAACTTGTCCGATGCCGTTGCCTTTCCCAAGCGTCCCATGAATTTGAAAAAAGCAGGATGGTTTCCCAGTCCACTCTTCTCAAGTTCAGGAATCAGTTCCGGTGCGAAGGTCTTCAACACGCGCTCACTTGCAGCCATGGTTGACTTCAAGTTATCGCCGCCGAACTCTTTGTCTTCGCGGTTCTGATTTTGCCACTGGAGATTGACCTGTTTTGCTTGTTCAAGTTGATTCTCTTGGAACTCAGCTACAACTTCATGCTCGCCGTCCAAGATCTTTTGAGCTTGCTCGTTAGAGAACTTATTCGCCTTGGCAAATGTTTCGATCTCTTTTACGCGCTCAGAAGAAAGGAGAGTACCTTCGGGAAGCTTCAAATCGAATTTGACTTCGGTAACAACCGCAGCTTTCTCTTCGACTTTCTTATCTTCCTCTTTTTTGGTTTCGTCCTTTTTTTCTTCAACCTTTTTTTCAGGTTCAGTCGTGACCTTAGCGGGATCTACTACGGGCTCCGCCTTCGTTTCTTCCTTGACTGGAGTAGCTGCGCTCTCCGTTTTGGTTTCCACGGGTTTGTCCGCATAGAACTTGTCCGCTGTTGATTGTTCTGCCGGTGTTGCGGATTCGGTTTTTCGATCCTCAACTACGACGGTTTGTTCGTCAGCCATTGGTCACTTCCTCCTGATTTTCTTTGATCATTAAAAGATACGCATTTGGATTCGCTTCCATCATGTCCACGTTGAGCAAAAGCCCTACGTTTCTTTGACCTTCGAGAAGCCAAATGTTTCCTCTGCCGTCAGCACTGGACTGATAGAGTCCAGAGAATGCGAGCAATCGCCAGTAGAACCGGCGGCCCGCTTTGGTCGATAAGACATGGCGAACGTCTTCAAGTTCTTGATCGCGACCAAGCTTTTGTTTCTTGCTCGCTTCCTTGACCTGCCCTTTGTCGGCAGCGTTCGACACGTATGGTTTCTGTTCTTGATTCATTACGCTTCCTCGATCTCCACAACGACACCTTGAAGCGCGACATCCGTTGCCGCCGCAGTGGTCACGGTGACGAGGATGTAAAAGGTTTCGTCTTCACCAACGACCTCAGCCAAGGCCGACTTCTCGGAGTTGGCTTGAGAGATAATTGTGTCGGCAACGACGGAGAGTTGAGTGATCGCTCCAACGAGCGCGTCAGCAACATCGGCAGCCGCAGCGGTCAACTTTCGGAGAGCTGCGTCCACGGTAGCAGTGGCTCCAGCCGATTCGATTTGACCAACAAGGTTGAACGCTTTGATCTTTGATCCCACTTTAAAAGAGGGTAAAGGGATGACGAGTGTTGAGGCCGTTTGAGCGGCAGGGCAAGTGACAAGCGCCAGATCATCGGCAGCCGCCACAACGAAGCCAGCGGTCGCGCCAACCTTTGCTCGGCCAGCGGCGTTGATCAAAACTCTTTGCGACTTGCGCACGAGAGAAGAGACACCGCCTTCGTCAACCTGGACAAGGACGTTTCCGTTTTGGTCGCGCACTTGGCCGAGGACGCGAGAGACTTCGGTGATTGAAGTGACCGCCGTTCCGCTCGTAAAGGCCACACAAGCGAAGCGATAATGAGCATAGCCATTGTCACTCAGCTCAACATCAACGCGGCCTGTAGCGGCAGCGGTGAAGGATCTAACGAGTTCCCAAGTCATTCCACCGTTTCGAGATACTTGAAGGTGGAGCGTTGCTGCGAAGGTTCCACTCACCGAGTAAGTGAAAGCGTCGCCGTGTTTTACGGCCTGAGCTTGTCCTACAGTCACGCCGGTAAAACTTTTTGAGATTACAATGTTGTCCATTACGCCTCCGCTTGTTGTCCGGCTTGAGCCGAATCAACGATTCTTGATAGTGCTGAGTCAGAATCCATAGGCGCTTGAGCAAGGTTCTTAGCCGCGCCCGAGAGCTGAGTGATCTGTTCAGCCTGTTGTTGTTGTTGTTGCGCAGCGGCCTGAGCCGCAGCCATCTTAGCCACTTCTTCGTCAGTGTTGAGGATCGAAGGATCAATCGAGAGCATATCCGCATAACGATCAATCGTTTTGTTGACGTTGAGTTTCATGAGAGCCTTAGGCTCGTACTGAGCCATTTGACCGATGAATCCAACGAAGCGATCCACAGAGTTGATGCCGAGAAGTTTCTGCGCTTGAGCCATGATCGAGATGTATTCCACCTTTAATCGTTGGCCTTGAATCTGTTGAGGAGGAGGCGGTAGCAAACCTTGAAGGTCCATGAAGTAGAAGCCAAGATCAATCAAGTTGTCCAAGACATCGGTGTTCAATTGCTCCAACACCGGACCAAGGACGAGAAGCTTCTCTTGTTTCTTCTCAGCGATCTCCGTTGCAGTGACCGTTCGACGATCAGAGTCGGTGATCATAAGGAAGATGTCTTCAAACCAACCACGTTGAACGCGATTGCGGACTTGACCTTGCTTGCCTTCCATTGCGCCGATGTCGAAACGGACCTCGTGCGCGGGCTTGAATCCTACAGATCCATTTGAAGTATCAACGTAAGTCGTATCTCCAGGGAGGATCGAAGCTTTGGCTGTTCGGAGAGCAGGATTCCCAACCATAGGAGGGTTGATCATCTTGTCGATGGCCTGAGCCACACGACGCTCACCGATCTGGAGCTGTTTGATGTCGCCGATTGTGGTCATGCCAGGGCAATCGGTAGCGTATACGTCCTCGCCAGTGGTTTCCCAACGAGCAGCTAGAACGGGGAAGTAATCATAGCCAGCCTTGCGAAGATAACGGTTATCATCAACGCCGGTCGTGAAATAACTCTTCTGTTGTCCAGCCGCGCCGGTTTCATAATAGACTGAGAGAAATTTCTTGAACTCAGATCCCAGCATTTTAGGATCAGCGTCGGGATTCGGCATGACTGCGTGGCAGACATCGACGTTCGTTTCTTTCTGCCCACTGATCCACATATTTCTAACGTGAACCGAGAACGCATCCCAGTTCTGAACCTTGTTGTTCTTGAAGATCCCGAACTTTTGCACGATCTGGCGCACGGTCATTTGAAATTCGCGCATCAACACATCGACTTTGAGCTTCTCGTTTTGCGAGAGCATATAAGAGCCGATAGGCAGAGGGTAAAAATGAAGGACTGAATCAAGATCCTCTTCAACAAAGATCGCGGCAGTCCCGAAGGTTCCGAGATCGCCATACATAATAGGCAATACGTTGTAGAGATTCGATTTGAGGAACACGCTGTTGAGGCGATCACCTACAATAGAGAGCCACTCTTTGACGGCTTCGAGTTCATTGAGTTCAATATCGGGAAGCGTCAGCTTAAACCAAGGACGAGCAGGAGAGGTGATCCCGCTCATCATACCTGCGCGAAGAGTTCGCGAAGCTAGTGTTGCAGTGGAGTCGATGATCTTTTGATTCCTGCGATCTCCACGGTTCACATCGGTTGAAGTGAATCTTGGACGGCGCGGGTTGATGTATTCGCCGAGTTCTCTCCACGCGGGCATGAAGGAGGATTGCTCCTGCTTCATTTGCGAGCGCATGATGTTGAGGAGTTCTCGAAGTGTCGGCTTGTAGGCGGTGTCTTCGCTTAGTACGGCTGACATCTATGCGCCCAACAAAGTCTTGCCAGCGGTTTGAGCAGGCGTTGTGACTCCGAGGGGACTTGTGAGAATCGTGTCGGATCTTCCCTGCGCACCGGCTGCCTGAGTTTTCTGGCGGCGTCGCGCAGATTTGAGGGAGCTATCAGAAGCGGACTGTTCGGCGGCTGCATCTTCTGCGGCCTTGCGATCAGCAAAGAGTTTGTTCTGATTTTCGGATTGCTCTTTGGCGGCCTTGGCCTGTTCCTCGGCTGCTTTGCGAGCAGCGACGGCGGGCGCGTTGATCGCGTCCTGTGCCTTATCCAATGCCCAAGCTGTGGGATACCACAGTGGAGCGACTACTGCCGTAGCAGCACCCGCAGCGCCTTTTGAAGATCCACCCATGAAATTGCCCTCCCCAGGGAAATTAGGTGACGTTTAAAATGTGATCACAATATAGACCTGATTCTTAATTATGTAAGTCGGTCGTCTTTTTTTACAAGACGCTTTGCGTAAAGAAGGGCAAAAGGTTTGTAGCCACACTTGACCGTCAACATTTCTCCAAAGTTATTTGACGCTCGGATGTCTTGAATTATTAATTGAACACCTTCATGCCCTAGCATTTCATCACACCAATTGATAAAGGCCGCGCCGTTCCCGCGATTCTCTTTCTTAATGTAGAGAACGTCTTGATGAGCTTGAAGGATCGACTTGTAGTGAGCCGACATCGAGAGCGTGAAGACCTGATACCCGACAAGAAACCTTCTCTCGTCGCGCACCGTGAACACTCTGAGTTTGTTTTGGCGATCAAGTTCACGATAAATCTTCTCGTCAACATCGGCTCGCTCACCAACAAAGAGTCTCTCCACCTCATCAACGTGATCTTGAAAGAGGAGATTCATCTCGTGCCAACATTTGTCGAGTGGCTCTAAACTGTACTGCAACATTAGAGATCCTCCTCTTGCAGCATAATCCCGACGATCAACCCTCCAAACAATACGATTGCGATTGGAACAACGATGCAGAACTTAAATGCTTTTGCGAAAAATCTTTTTATCATGCGTCCTTAAATGGATCGTAGTCCAAGTTTACTTTTTGTGTGGGATGATCAAGGCCAAGCTCCGCGTAAACCGAATTGCCTTCCATTTCTGGCAGCGCAAATGTCAACGCGAGTCCGTCCGCTCGATCAGGTGAGAAGCCGAGTCGTTTCTTGATCGCTTCTTTAGGTTCAATGAGGATCTTTCCTTTGACGAACGTATATGTGGGAGCAACGAGTTCCTTTGCCAAGACCGCATCATTAGGAAGTGAGAGATTCTTTTTGATCGCGGCGGCCATATTCCACCACATCTCTGCTCGTTTGTTTGCGAACTTATCCATTTCGATAGCTTGCCCAGCGAACTGAACTTCCATTGGAGTGTGTCCCCACGATTCCAATTGATCGACAACGCCAGCGCCGTATCCACCTGTTCCGTCAACGAACTCCATTTCGGATCGCCAGTTGTTCTTGGCAAGAGCAACACGGGCAGCGACCTTGATCGAGTTCTGTTCTTTCATCTCGATGCACTTGAATACCTGAATCCCTTGGCGTGGATATATGATCGAGCTGTCGTCACCGAAGCGAGCAACATCAACACCGAGTCTCTTCTGTGCGTATTCATAATGAGCTTTGTCGTGGATTCTCTTCATTGCTTTTGCAACATCGTCGGGACCAAGCAAGGCGTTGATACTGGACGGTGGAAACAATCCTAAGATCAGAGACATAACCCACGGGTTATCGCGTCCATGCTCTTTGATTTGTTCACGAGCCCAGTCGATGTCGATACGTTTGGAACGCCGAGGATCTTCGGGATCGCCTGTGATCGTGATGATATACCAAAGCGCACGAGCCTTCTTAGCAGCGTGGTAAAGCAGCCCAGTCAACGACGTAGGGTTTCCGGCTTGAAGGATCTTCCCGAACTTAGGCTTGGTTGAGAGAGCTTGCTCGGCGGCCTTGGCCACTGCAACAGGGATGTCGCCTGATTCGTCGATCAATACAAGGACAAACTCTGAGTGAAGACCGGACAGCGTTCGTCCCTGCTCCTCCTCATCGGCAGTCTTTGAGAAGGAACGCGCAGACAAGAACCACGTTGAAGGGAAGTCCTTCGCGAACACGCGCTCCTTTGTCCATTGGAACAACCTCAACAACATCTCGCTACGGCCCTGCCACTTCGAGATCTCAGCCCACAAGTTATCTTTCAAGTTGTCGGATGTGATCGAAACAGCCGCGCCTTTAGGATGTTGGCCACGGTCGCAATAACAAAGGAGGAAGTTCCATGCACACCACGCGAGGACCGCTGACTTGCCAGGACCGGCGCACGCTTGCATGGAGATACGAGGTTTAGTTGGATCAGCGAAAGCCCTGAGGACTTCTATCTGCCACTCGTCAGGTTCAACGCCAAAGACTTCGCGGACAAATACGACAGGATCTTCACGCCATATCTTGATCTTCTCAGGCGTGTTGTGGATGCCGGTGATCATCTAGTAATCCTCTTCCCCGTCTTCACGGTCTTGATAATCGTCATCGTCTTGTGCGTCGCACGCGAAAACTCCACCAACTCGGAAGCAAAACTCTTTGCAATCGAAGCAGAGGTCTTCGTCGGGATCTATTCCGGCTTGCCACAACATCTCTCGCTCGCTCATACG
>Ga0172380_10001310_pt1 | contig 43012 bp, 74 predicted proteins | sample Leawe162metaG_FD_119747 | JGI IMG/M metagenome (GOLD analysis project Ga0172380, IMG submission 119747) | Leachate microbial communities from a municipal landfill in Southern Ontario, Canada - Leachate well 162 metaG | ecosystem: Engineered > Solid waste > Landfill > Unclassified | place...
ATTTATTTATTTATCATCCGAGACGCACATGTTATATTCATGGGCGCTATAGCGCCATTATTTTATTATTCCTAATTTATTTATTAACAACTAACTAACAATATGTTAAAGATTGATTTTAAAGGGATTTTATGCGAAAGGGTATCTACATACATGTGAGCATGGGATAATGCGGCTATGGGCAAGAAAATGCTAATAATCGTAGTCGTTTTCCCAATCCGGATCGTCATCGTAATCATCATAGTCATCCCGTAAATCTTCATCATAATCTTCGTCATAACCACAACGGCCATGGTATTCGCGATCGTAAAAGGTGCTGTCATCATCGTAGCCAAGACGCTCGCGTGGATCTTTAGAATTATTTTTCATGCTCATATTCTGGCTTTAAACATCCGGTGATCACAACAAATAAATTCAGAAGTGGTAAATCTTAGCGTTTCAACTCTAAGAACAGTAACTTCCGATCCTTTATTCATTACAACTTCTTTTTCGTGATTATGCAATACCATTTGCTTCTGAAGTGTGTGGCTCCAATTAATATCATTGATATTTACCAATGCGCACAGCCTTAAATATCGCATATCTTTAGGAGTAGAATCGTATGCGTAAGCTTTTCTTTTTATCATGGTCCAGCAAATGCCAAGGTTTTCGACATCCAATTTGTCTATTGGCGCTAATCCCCGGTAAATTACAGCATGGTCATCGACGATTTCAAGATCATTGAATCGTTCAATTATGCTATCAGTCAATCCTTGGCTCTTATGATATTCAATAGCCTCCTTTGCGTAGCCATAACAAAAGCCTTTATCTGTTTTACCCATGAATCCGCCCTCTTTATTACAAAGATAATCTACATTATCTCCAGAATAAAGATGATCTATGGTTTGTTTTAATGTTAATTCCAGCATTATCCTATTAGTGTTTGATTTTTTAGATGGGCCTCTATTAATGCTGGATCCTTTTCTATAAAGTCGAATAGCATCTCAGACATTTTTCTTATGGTTTCGGCAGCTCTTTTTAATGTTGCTTCCGCCTCTTCTGAATACGGGATTAGCTTATGGCCGTCTTTAACGGAAAATTCAGACCACTTGTACCATTTGTTTGGATCGTCGTTATCCTTATTGAAAGCATTACTTTCGCCTTTTCTGGCTTCAAAATATTTAAACTTGGCGTTGATAGTCTCTTTTATAAGGACATTATATTCAAACCCGACAGCATCTATATAGTCCCAGCTTGACATCTCCATGCAGTATTTATTCCTGTAGCCTCCGAACATTGGCATTCCATCTGCCCTCATCTGAAACGAACCGCTTGCCTTGTATATTATACAGATAAGCACCTCTTCAGATCTTGTTGACTCCTTAAATGTGCTTAACGCAGCGAAAAATTCTTTCTCAAGCTCACTGAGAGTTTTAGCTGACAAATCCTGATGAATTTGCAGAGCGCTTGCGACCTGAGCTGGAATCTTACAGGTAAACACTCCAGATGATCCACAGTTAACTGGTACCTCATTAGTTTCGCCAAGAAACTCAAATTTTATTTTAGATACTCTCGCCATATTGATTGCCTATTTATACTGATACTCCTATTGATTCAAGTGCCTTTTCTATTTTCTGAATATTATTGTAGTCCATTTTCTTCTCATCGCAAATGTTTAGGAATTCTTCAGCGATGCTATCGATCTTGTTTACGCACTCAAGCTCCCTTAATATCAGGGATCCAAAGCGTATTCTTTGTGATGTTAGTGGATATTGAACTGAATCATGAGAAACAGTAATTTCATCATATTCTTCCTTCGTGAATGCGGATCCATCTTTCTTAACGAAGCTCTCTATAAGGATTTCATTTTTGAAAGTAACATTAGCATTGTTCATTGCCTCCGCAATTGTTTTACCCTTTCCCCAGTATCCTGAGTTAGTGAACGCCATAAAGACGGTGAGAAGATTCGGTTTATTTGTCATACTGTCTTTTGTTAGCTGTTATACATTCCGTATCGATCAGATGGGTCGTACATTTCTTGTTCGTCTTTTTCGCGCTCAAAAATTGCATCATATATAGCCTCACCTCTTTTGCTATAACCATCCCAACCGTTTAATTGCTTATGTAGCGGCTGCTCATTTTGTTTAGGTTTCTTATTAAACCACGGCTGCTTAGACAACCATTCTTGATACCAAGTTGGTGTATCTTTTAATTGCTGGCCCTTGAATTTTCCGAATTTCAATGTCATTTTTGCGAGTTTTAGTTTTTATATTGCGGTCGGTTACTCAGTTTCCCTTTCTCCGACTCGCAAAAGTGTGATTAATTATCGTTTTCTGTAGTCTCTCTTCTAGTTATAATGAACCGGTAATGTGGCGCATTAATTGGTCCGCAGGCGAAAATAACGCGTGCGTGAACAGTGATATCGTTATGTTTAATTAGGAACCCGAAATCATTTACAGTAGAATTACTGATACGCTCAATATGTAATGGATGCGCCTGAACACCATGCTCAACCAGAGCGGAAACCATTTTACTGAATTTATCATTGTAGTTATCATTGGCGTCCACTATGAATTTAAGAGTATTAGTGTTAACTCTAGCCTTTCTTACTTCTATAGCAGCTATTACACTTGCTACTTCTGCATTAAACGAAGCCTCGGTCTTACCGTGCTTTCCATCCTTCTCAGAATTGAATTTCCTCTCTTTTTGGTGTTTGATATCCCTGTCAAATAAAGACATCTCATAAGCTACGTAGCTACCCAAGAATCTTTCTTTGAAGTCGATTAACATAGCAGATAGCCTGTAAGTTAAAGCTTCTCTTGCTTGTTTAGCGCGCTTTTCAGCTGCCTTGTTTACTTTTACTGTAGTGTTTTCCATTTTGCGAGTTTTTAAATTTATTACACAAACGTACAATGAATTTCACGTTCGTACAAGAAATAAATTGTTAAAAACTGTAAGTCTCTGTGATTCAGGTAGAAAAAATTAAGCCCCCGATCTCTCGGAGGCCTAATTTTAAGCCGCAATGCGGTGTGAAGCAGGTTGTTCATTGAACAAGTTGATCACTTTTGTTTTGTTTGTGTCAATTAAGACTGATACAATCGCTTTCGCAGTAGATATGATCAAAACCGGTCGGACCCATTTAGGAGGCCTTGGCAGCCTGTACCTCCCTTTCATTTGGCATTCAGTGGATCCGGAGAGATTCGAACTCTCGTCTCATATACAACATCCCGTGAGGGTATTATATCGACACAAATATACAACTAATATCCATAAAAACAAAAAGTGGTCAATTTTGACCACTTTAAAATTTAATGATGTGTAGATTTTAATCTTGCGCCAATAGCAGAGTATTCTTTGCTTTTGGAAACAATTGAGCGAATAATTCCATGGCGAAGTTCAATTCTTCTCTATCGCAACGGATTTCCATTCCAATTTGAACGCTGTCAAGCGTTGGATCCGTCAAAGATCTGTTAAACTTAGTTTCTGCATTCATGATGCGGAGATTAAGCTCATTGATTTTGCTGGTCAACTGGATCAATTTACCGTTACGCTTTTTGTCATTGGACATTTCTTTCTCCAACGACTTATCGTCCTGATGGATGATGTCCTCAAATGAGGCGCCTTCAAATGTGAATGGCTTTTTCTTTTTTACTGTTGTGGTTTTCATTTTTTATTGGTTTTGTTTAAAATAATAATGCGTAGCGCTTTCTTTTTTCAGCATTGTAATCGGCGTTTCTAACAATCATGTCGTCATGATCTTTCTGGAATCTACCTGATATTTTAATAGGGCGCTTAGGGAATAGTGTGATTGCTATGCGGTGTCCTGCATTAACCATTACACTAAGTTTTGACATCCATGACAGAACAAAATCAGTCATCATTTCGACCATGTTATTCTGCTGTTGATATGGATTCCTGAAACGTGCAAAATCCATTGAATCCATTCGGATTTGCCCACAAGCATCAGTTTCCTGTACGTATATCCTTCCGCCGGTAGCTCTATCCAAAAAATCATCTGCTGAAATCCTTGTATATCCAATTTGCATCGGTCCACAGGCTATAAGATGATTCTTGAGCATAGTGAAGCTATTGTCATCCATGAAGTCATCAGAGAACACGCTTGTTATTTCTACGTCGCGCGGGCGATCATAATCATTAAACATTTTTGACGGATTCAAAAATCCAACTTCAGCGCTGCGACTTCCGTTATTTTCTATTACACATCCGAAGGATCTGGCGAAGCGATCTTCCTTGCCATATTTAATTTCGTAGAGCGACATTACGATCCTGACTTCTCAAATCTCCAAGCTTCAATTGTGTTGAAATATTTTCCGTTGGTTGACTTTTTGCCTTTCAGGTTATAGTTAACGTCAAGCCTGTCTCCCGGAACATATTTATCCAAGTATCCACACTTATCCTGTGTCACTTGAAAAAGCACGTCTTGAGGGTAAGGCGTTTCTTCTGATGTTCTTAATACGAATTCTCTTTTCTTGAAGGTTGTAGTAATTTCCTGTGTAGGGAAAATCTCAACCAGTGTTCCTGTTACTTCCATGATATATTTACTTTTTTTTATTACATTGACATATGCTCGCTATAAATAGCTTCGAATTGGCGACCTGCGTATTCGGCTAATTCTGCTGTTTTATAGCAAAGGCGAGAGCCGACGTACGTACCCGCGCGCCAGCCATCGTAATCGTAGTCCGAGAAGCCGGAGCCCGAAGAGTTTTTCTTGAACCATGGATAATATTTCCATTCGTTTGAATCAAGAAAATTAGGTTCCCACCCTTGGTTTAGCGCCTTAGCTATTAGGGCTATTTTTAGCCAGCTATCTTCGCAGTAGGCTATATCCATATCCCATAAATTTTGCCTTTTCAGACCAAGAGTCCTATAGGCGTCGCCATGGGTTTTTATTTGAAAATGGTCATAAACATCCTGAATGTTTTTTATTTTATCCTGAATGTTTTTAGGGCGATCAATTTCGTCTATTATTCTCTGAAGCTCTTTAATTTTTTCTTGGGCTTCCTTTTTAATTTTCTCGTTGCTCATATGATTATTTTTTCTTTTTCTTTCTAACATCCTTGAATACCGGCATTGTATCTTCTTTGTTGATCAATGTGGTTTCATTACCTTGGCCATCTTTGAATATGGCCTGTTTAATATAATAGATGTGTCTTCTGTTTAGAATTGACTTAGCAGAATCCAATGTTTTTGTTCTGTAAGATTCTTTGTGGCCCTGTGGCATGCTTAACATACCTTCAGCTCCGAAGGTGATTAGGAGTCTATTGTTTCTCATAAATTAATTTACGTTTATTTTGTTATACCCGAATAGCACTAATAACTTTTGCCATAGGTTTATTTGAACTGTCTTGCAATCTTCCTTGTATATCCCACCGTACTTACTCATCCAATACGATAGGAACTTAAATTTGTTCTTAACGCGAAACACCTGTCCAATTTTTCCGTGATACCACATGCGATGATTGTCCGCATCAACTATTTTTACGTATCCCATATCTTAAAAACTGAAGCGTCCTACCATTATTTTAGCGTAACCGCAATGGTTAACTAGGAAGTCGATCTTTCCCCAAGATCCGTTTCCAACATCTCCACGATGCCCGGGATTATCGATCATGTCGTTCACTTTGTCAGACCAGACACGCGCCTTAAGGATCTGAACAAGGGTGCCCTTGACATAAATATCACTTTTCCGGCGTAGCGACAAAAGAACGTTCGCTTCATTATGCTCCTTGCCTTTGAACTTTTTAGGCTTATCGTTTTGTGGTTCATTTTTCATAAAAAAGGGTTTTGTTTGTGTGTAAAAATGCAAATATATGTTAATGTTTATGACTGTGCAAATTATTCCCCAGCGGAAGCCTGTGTTATTTTGTTGTGCCAATTAACGAACTGAATACAAGCTTCATATACTGCAATAATTTTACTAACATTTCTTGTTTTTTAAAATGGTTCGCAACTTTCTTCACATACAGACTCGTCTTCGTTAAACTTTTTATTCAAGAGAGAATTTATCGCAACTTCTATTTCGGTTTCATTTTTCAAATCCCCAAAATACTGCTTAGCCATAGCTTTGTAATCATCTGGAGTTTTATATTCTCTATAGAATGCTTGCGGTAATTTTACATTGGTATTATGGGCTTTACCGGGCGGTAGTGTGTGTGAATATTTGTCAAGCATGTCCTGAATCCAATCAAAAGCACTTGGGCATTTATAAGCTGTCACAACAAGCTTTTTATCATTCTTTTCTATACAAGCCTCACAATTGCCTTCCCATTCCTCAAGTCCCAGATCAAATGATTGGAGCTTCCACCAAGTATTCACCTGCTGCTTATTTACCGGCTTGGAAAAGGCGAAATGATGTACGAGACGTTTTTCTTTTCTTGTTTTCTGCTTTTCTTCTGGTCGCCAGCGTTTAGGCTCATCGGCGCGATATCCTACAGCTGAAAAGTATGAATTATTCTTCCATCCGATAGATCTTGCGTATGAAGTTATTGGCCTGAATTTAAGCTCTCTCGTGCAGTGCTTGTTTTTGTTGTTTGGAATTCCGTATTTCTTTATAACCTCTTCGAAAGGCTCGCCATTTTTAGAGCAATTATCATAGGTAACTACAGTGTGTGAAGTGCCTTTTCTTATTCCATGGAACACTTTTGCCTCAACCCATACAGTATGAAACCCAAAAGCAACATCACATTTATTAACAAATTCTATTGTTTGCGGCTTCTCACGGCCAGTATTTGCGAATACAACTATAATGTGAATTTCTTTTCCGGTGTTACTATAACCGACATGCAAATTTCGCTTTGGATCCCAAACAGATTGATAATGCCTTCTTAAAAGCCACCAAGTCATGTAGGCGCTAGTCCTGCCTCCCGAAAACGACACGAGTAATCTTTTTGGCTGCCACCTTTTATCCATTTTGCTCTGGATCTTTTAATAAATGCGGAGTATCGTGAATATTTCCTATAATCTCAAACTCTACAGCCTGATCATCATATTCATAATCTACTCTGTATAAAAATTTGTAATAAAATCCTGAAATATTTACTGATTCATCATCGTGTTGGCGGTAGCATACAACGGCAACAATTGATCCGTACTCATGGTCATATTTAACGATGTCGCCAGCATAAACTTCTCTTCCTTTGTTGTCTTTTATTCCGGCAAACTGCCCTAAAGTAGCATACTGCACATCTTTCCAGAAATAAGGCATTCCGGGTATCCATTGAACTATTCTTGCACTAGGGGCTGCCGATGGAGAGTCGGAAATGACTAAGCTGCCGAAAGCCCATTGATTATCTGCTGTTATTTTACCTCTGAATTTAATTTCCATTTTTCGTATTTGATTTATTATAACATTATTTTACTGACAACTTCCTCAAGACTATCATACATTGGTATCTTGTAGTTATCGCAAACAACTTCCACATTACCCTTCCTGTAGAAGTCGGGATGGCATACCACGTGTAATTTTGAGCTTTTAGCAAAAAGCCCTAATTCCAAAAGGCTTATGGGAGATTTACTATCACCGGCGAAGTGCATTATTATATGCGTGGCCTTTTCAAGGTTCACCAGTTCCCAATTTACTTGCTGGTTAAAATAAACATTATCTATTGATTGCGCCCAAGTAGAATCCCAACTTTTACGACGCGGATTGAAAACGCAAGATGGGGAATGAGCGTTTAACTTGGCGATCATCTTTATTGTGGCCGCCTGCCAATCCGTAGATCCGCCCATGTCAATTGTGCCAGCTAAAAATATTCTTTTGCTATACTTCATTGACGACAGCGTATTCTCTGGCGCTTCATATACTATTACTTCCTTCATTGTTTACTTCTAATTATATCTTGACGTCTTTGTAGCCTTTCCTTATCGCTATTAAGTCCTTCCTCAATTTGAAGCTTATGTAGCCTGTACCATTTTATGAACTCAACGCACGCACCATACACCGCGCCAAACTTAGATCCTTTTCCCTGAAGCGTTATATCAATGAATGTGCTGTTCGGGCCTTCATTCCATTCGCCTTTAAATATTGTAGCAGATCCAGAAGAAATGCGGAATCTGCACTCTATCATAGATGGGCTTGGCAGTTGAATTGTTTCAATCTTTTCAACTACCGGCATGAGCCATTCCCATGACTTGTGATACTCCAACATGTCATAATGGAACAACTTTCTGTTTGTGTGGATAGAAGGACAATTCTTGAACTTAGCTGAATTAAGCATCATTTGGCCATCCATGAACTCGGCAAACAATTTATTCTGAAGTATTATTTCTGACTTTAAACTCATCGTAAGCACCATCTAATAAATTTCCAGCCGTACAGTCGGAGTAAAAGCAATGAAACGGACACGACAGTAGTGCTGAACAATGCATTCACATAAAATATATCTGTTATTTGGCACCAACTGTTCAATTCCAATCCTTCGGAATGAAAGAAGAGTAGTAATAACACAATAAGGTTTATACCGATCGCGCCAAGCAATGTTCTCTTCGCGGCCTTTTTAAAAGTCAATTTCATAGCACAGTGTTGCTTTGTTATATTTTAATTTATACCCAAGATCCGAAAGCTGCTTCTTATCCTCTTCCGATAGACAATCGGATCCGGTAAAGAATGCTAATCCAAATTTCTTTTGGTACGCCGACACGAGAATGCGTTGGCATATAGCATCTGCAATGTTTGATTTAAACCGTGCAGGCATTTTTGCCAGCTCTCTGGCCCTTGAAGCGTCTATCATGCAGCTACAGCTTCCATTTGTTTAGCAAACACTTTCTCCAAGTTAGCATCGAAACGCTTTCTAATTTCCTTCAGCGTTGTTTGATTATGGAATTTGCCATCTTCAAATATCAACTGAAGCTCGCCTTGCGCTTCCTCTTCCCAAGTACACTGATCCTTCAATCTGAATTCTCCATTCTCATCAAGGTAAACTTGCAATAAGCCGCGTGCTGATTTTTTCATGCCACTATCAGTAATAGGATCCTTGAAAATATTCACACCTTGACCGGCTATTTCAACATAAGTGGTCTTGTGCGCCCACCCGTGCGTATCTCGCGTAACGCCCTGTAAGCTGTAAGATCCAATACCAAACACAATGTTTGTAGCAGCGAATCCTTTTTGAGCAAGGCGCTCATAAATATTTTGAGATCTTTCGTATGTGATAGAATCTCCGTAAATACATCCTATTTTTGGATTTAAGCGCTTATATCCGGTTAATGGCATATCGCCACCAAATAATAAATATAATGCTTCTACAACGCCGCGCTCTGAGATATGAGGTATTGTGATCGGTGCATACCTGAAATCATTTCCTGAATGTGGAATTAATTCAAAATATTCGCCATTAACGATGAATTTAAGGTCGTTTCCTACATTTCTTTCGAAGAATGCGCGGGCATCATCCATGCTCTTGAACACGTTTTTAACAGTTCCAGTGATGATATCTGCCGGGTTTCCACTATCAGGACGGATAACCAATTTACCATCTCTGGCTAAAATTTCTTCTTTCAATACAGCGCAATAATCCAATATCACGCGCCATAAATCCCATGTATCGCTCACTAATGACAATATGCCAGTAGGGAATCTTCTTAATAGGTAACGGAATGTTTCAACTTCCAAGTCGCCTATCTTATCCCATGATCCATCCTTTTTGATCAGGAAGAAACCGGTTAAGGTACACATGATAGCGTGCTCTGATGCGATCACCGAATTGATACAAACTTCACCTTTTGGCTCATCGTAATACTTTCTTGAAGCTGGGATACAGGTAAGCGTATCTGATCCGCGAGAACCAAACGCGAAACCTAATCCGCTATTCACCCACGCCGACTTGCCTGATAATCCTCTGGCAGAAAAATCATGGAATGCATAATCCAAGAACCAAGCATTCTCCGGATCGGTTTTTGTGATCCATTTTTTACCAAGCAACTTCAGTGAGAACACCAATGTCGCTGATGTTGGCGTATGCCAGCTCTCAGAAGACATGATTGTTTCAAGGTAGTTAACCAAGAAGTCATAAACTACGCCGTCCATTGGCTTTGTGTTTACGATAGTGAACGTTGGTACGCCATAAGGCACGCGTGATCCTTCTTTCAAAGATTTTATCTTCAATGGCAAGTAGCCAAGCTTGTGGAGTGCTCTGAAGTGCGACACATCAAACTTCTCTTTTAATCCGAGCATGATCGTCATGTCATTGCCGAATTCTTCAATTTCCTCAATTGGGCGTTTAAAGAAGTTTTTATCCCAATCTTCACTCATTTTACGAACCATGATCTGTTCGCCGCCTGAAATGATGTAACCATCGTTAGGGCAGTTAGATCTTTTCCCGCTGCGTGGCGTTTTATTTGAGTACGCTAACTCTGTTCCTTCCGGAAGCATAAATTTGTGGCCGGTTTTATAAACGTCGGCGTAGTATAATTCTAAGAAATCCATGGTTTTTAAGGTTTAATGTTATAATATTCTGCTAAAAATTTACTTGGGTGAATTGCGTTAATGCCTTTACTTGTTCCTTCCCAAAGGATCTCGTGAAGGTCATCAACAAATGTACAGTCGCGGATAGCGATCTTATGCTTTCTCATCAACTGCAAAAGAGTAGTTACTTTATGCTCTTTCTTGCCAACGAAGCAAATGTTTTCATCTTTAATTTGAGGAAGCCATGTCTTTAGCCATTCGCGCTTATGCTGGCTACAAATGCTATTTGGAGAAACGGATAGGATGTAAATATTACTTCCTTGCTCTCTTTTGCCTAATAAGGCCTCTAAAACCGGCGCAACAGGTTTTGAATGCGCGAACACATCCGAATTAATGTAATCCATTTTGTGATCGGCGCCAGACAGTCTTAAGCTGAATGTTTGATACTCGGCCAATACGCCATCCATATCAAAGAAAATGTTTTTGTCTGTGTAGTATTTTATAACTTCCACATAATCGGCTATGGCTTTTTGTTTTTCAAAGCATGATGGCAACTTGAATGACTTGTAGATAATTTCATCTGCAGGAACATTTCTTTCTCTGGTTGAATTTCTTTGAAGGCAAACCGATAACGGAGTGTCAACTAAAATTAGCGCTACAACATACCCGGCATCTTTCACGAAATTCATGATACGTAGCTGGTAGCTGTTATTTACTCCGCCAGAATCCATAACGAAATTAAACCCGTTCTTTGTTGCTAAATAAACTTCCTCTTCAGCAAGCCTCACGCTTTCTTCATGCACAAGATCTGGATGCTTTGGATCAAATCCCGGCAGAGCGCGCTTGATCTCGTCAGCTGAGATGATTTTGTAGGTGTTATCCGAAAACCGCTCTTTAATGATACTTGACTTTCCTGATCCGGGAATGCCTATAAAGAATACGGCGAACTTCTTTTTTTCTTTCATAAATGATATTGTGTTAGTTTATGGTGTGGCTGATGGTCCTTAAAAGAGTTTGTTGTGTAAACGTGATCTATTCCAACCAAAGCATCAATTCCTTTTGAGAATATGCCATGTGAAACGATAAGGTTAATTTTACCGGCATTACGACGCTTTAATTCCTCTGCCAATATTGTGAATGTGGCACCGCCGTCACAAATGTCATCAACTATGTAACAATCTTTTCCATCAAGATCATCGTGACTAACGGTGATTGATCGGATAACTCCGCTCGTAACGTCACGGAACTTGTTTGAAATAACAATTTCATCCTTGTATCCAATATATTTACAAACATCGTATATCTTCTTGTACGCGCCAGCGTCCGGGGAAATGATATAGTAACCTCGCTTATCATGAAGGCATTGGTTGACGAAAATATGATTGTTCGAAACTTTCATATTATCGATGACCGCTTCGGAGATTCCGGAATGGGGATCAAATACAGTCACTCCAGCATATTTTTGGGAGTTGATGAGATTAGCCAGCACCTTTAATGAAAATGGCTCTCCTTTTGTCATTACCCGGTCCTGACGTGCGAACGGAAGGTAAGGGATATATACATGTATCTTTTCGCATCCCATTCTTCTAACGGCATCTGTAGCAAGAAATAAACGCATAAGATCATCAGTGGTTTTAATTCTGGTAGTGATCAATGTATCTCCGTCAGGCTGAATTAATCCGATCTTAACGTGCGGCTCACATCCGCTAGGGAAATTAAAGGAGTTAACCTTTATCTGGCCTTGCTGAGCATCTACCGGATCAAACTCAGGATCTAAATTTATAACGTTTACACTATTCATGTTAGTTTTTATTTGTTTCTCTTAATTTTTCAACCTTTTCAATAAGATCGCATTCCAAGATCACGGTTTCTATTCCGGTTCCTTTTAATGTAACTATCTTAGACCCGTTTGGATTTTGTCCGCGAGACATTGAATAATACTTGTTGTTTAGGACTTCGCCTATGATATGTATGTTTAGCGTCATATTAGCTTGGTAGTTTTACTTCGGCCCAATGGGTCATGTGTTTTAATTGAAACTTTGTAAATGGTTCGCTTTTTGAATTATACCAAACGCCGTTTTCGTAATATCCTTTTTGCCAAGCGTCATCTCCAAAGTCAAATTTAACTATAACGTCGCTTGCGTTTGTCGGGGTTGTATTTATATCTGTCCAGTTCATAATCCAGTTTGTTCTTTTATTTTCCTTTTAATAAATTCCGTATAGCAAAAGTTTGGCATTCCCATATCTTCACCATCGTTTACGTATGCTCCCATTTCTTTAATCTCCTGTTCAGAAAAAAGAGCTTCCTCTTCTGGATAAGGATCATTGCATCCCATGTTTGACCTATCTTCCTGATTTTCATTGAGGATAGAAAGAAGTAATTCTACTTCATTTTCTTTTAGCTTTATCGTTATCATCTTATCTTATCTTTTCTGCTCTTACTACGTTTATTCTAAAAAACAAAAACATTACGTCATGTACCCTGAACAAGTAATCGTTCAGCTCAACTTCTGTTGTAAGCTTCCCGAATCCAATTCCGAAGAACAATCTTATTTTTGCCTCTGTCATTATTTCCAATCAACGCCATGGGCGCCCCAGTTTTTGTTTTTGTGATCACATATAGCTGACGTATCCAAGTACACTGAAATGCCGCTTGAATGGCAATCCATAGCAAAGAACGTGTCTGGGCTCGCTGGATCATTAGCGTCGTTCCTGAATTTAATTTCTTTCAATACTGTTTTATGAATTAGGCAACATCCTAACCCGGCGTGAGGAACCTTTTTCAGCGTTCCGTCTACAAATCCAAGATCTTCATTATGAAGGAAGTTTAAGGTTCCTATGGTACGATTGGTTTTCATAAAACTACGCTGAATCATTGGCTTCCTGAACTTACCCTCATCGCGATAGTATAATCCCGAAACAACACGCTTTCTATGGAACACTAATTTCTCAAGAACATCGGGATCCGGAAACACGTCGCTCTCCAAGTGTAATAGATAATCATAATTGTTTTCAAGCGCGTATTGCCTACATTTATTGTGACCAGAGGCAAGGACGGTATTGATGCTGTCTTTTCCAATAGGATTATCCCAAGTTACCATCACATTCTTTGTTTGAATTAAATGGTTGCAGGCATCCTGAATGTGCTTCATGTTAACGCCGCGATCATTTGTGTTATCCACAATAAGGATATCGCAATTAGCCCAGCGTATTGAATTCATGTTTTGTAGCCATGCTTCCAAGCAATAGTTCTTTACTTCTGACGTTGGACAGGCTATTAGAATTTTAGGAATCTTCATAAATTAGTATAAACCAGAGTTTAATTCGCCTTTGTATATGTTCACCATTCCATTATCCTGAACGGCCAAAAGCTCGCCGTGATAAAGATTTTTACCCAAATAAGCAACGCTGTCTGCTCGTTCTAAAACAAGGTCAGAATTTGTCACCTTTTCCCATTTTCCGCTTTTGCTGAGCTTCTGTTTTAGCTCTACTGGTATATATACATTAGAATCTGGGTCGGCAAAATTTATTACCTTTTTCATATGATACTTTTATAATAATTCAACTAATAAACGAGTAACCATAGCAGCAAGCTGCGTAGCTTCTTTTCTCTGCGCCTCGTAATCGTAATTCTTTTGGTTCTTTTTTATCTCATCCCACAATTCATCCATTTCTTCCAGAATTACCGCGTAAGCTTCATGCTGATTAACAAACTTAGCAGGAAATAGTGTTTTTGCGCGGTATAATTCAGCCTTAATTCTATCAGTAACAATATCAGTTTTGTTCATGTACGCCATATTTTCGTCTGGCGTTTGATCTTTGTACTGATTAAGAGCGTTGCATATAAGGTCCGCTGTGGATCTCTCCGCAACTACTGTCGCAACACTTGCCGAAGGAATGTGAACTACTCTAAATCCGTCTTGCAAAGCTCCTGTTGGACTTCTATCTGGCTGTACTTCGTATTTCATTTATCGTAGTTTCTTAATTTTACGCTTCTTTCAAAAGCATTTTTGAACTTAAATTTCTTTGCTGAATTTATTCTTTTCCTGCAATCAGCTATCACTTTTATTAAATACAACCTGTTATTTAAAGGCTGCTCAAACTTTAATACATCGCCTTTAGCTTCACTTGGAATAGATATGTTTGTATTTGCTCTCATTTTATGAAAAACACTGTTACAACACCTACAGCCATTCCTATTACACCAAATAACATGTATGTAACCCATTCGTGGGGCTTTTCCGCGAAGTGTGTTCCGTATATTTTAAGTGCTGCAATATGAGCCCAGTCAAGGGACACATGATGCTTCCTGTATTCGCTACGAATACGTTCAGCCATACTTTTTACTATACGATCTTTCTCTGCCATTTTAAAAATCACCGGGCGCTACCTGTAAACACGTTAAACCTATTTGTCTCCACATATCAACAACCTGATTGCGGTCGTCTAAAACGAAGTCAATGTTATATTTGCCACGAACGTTATTGTCAAACAATTCCTTTTTAATGATGCAGTCCTTACGCGTGTCGCCTGTAGCTCGCATGTACAAGGCTTCATATTGAATGTCGTGCTTCTTTAAGAACAATTCTGTCTTATCGCGATATTTATCTTCCCTGCCAGACATAAAGATCACCTTGCGGCCAAGAAGCAATTCTGCCACAACCACATTTAAACCGTCCATGTCGCACGTTGATGCGTCGTAAGGGTTACGACCATTCAAATGACATAAAGTGCCGTCTAGGTCACATATAATGGCATTTTCAAGATCGAAGTTCTTTTGGATAACTTCAGGCTTTGGCTTCAAATACTGATTATACATTTTGCGTATTACAGATTCGCCAACGGAATTTAACCGGTTAAGATCATTTTTAATACAGGTTTCTAATGGCGTATCCAAAAAGTATTTGAAAGACAATTTGAATTCATCCTTCACTAATTGCTCAATTTTCAATCGGTGTTTTGGCGCCAAGTTTGTATCGTCAATGATAACGTTATAACCATCTCTAAGGTGTCTTAAAACAAGTAGGTCGCGAACTTCAAGGATACTATCCTCATTGTCTCTTGACCACTGAGAATCATCCAACATAGCACGCAGATCATCTTTATTCACGCGCTTGTATTTGAATGGATTCTTGCGGACCATCATTTTAGCCCAAGTAGATTTTCCGGAGCCCGGAAGACCTATTGTCATTATAACTTCTGGTTCAGTTTTTTTCATATCTCTATTCTGAATGGTTTTATTCTTTCTGGCTTAACATATTCCCACATAGCATCGCTATGTCTTTTAGAATAACTGTTTAATCGAGAAAATAGTAAATGTTGAATTTCTTCAGGTTCGTTCTTAATTTTTTCTGCATAAATTTTTCTATCACAAAGAGAATAATACTTATTGTGTATTTGACTCAGAATCTCATTGTATTTGTTTGACAAATCAGTTCTGGTTGCATTTAACCAGTTAAAGAATTCATCTGGAACTCTATCCAATAATTCATCAAAATCTTTTCCGTCTCTTAGATACTCCCATACAGTGATTGATGTAACGCCGGTTAATATTCTGTGTAAACGAACATATTCATCGTGCTTAACCTTAACTCTAAATCCTGACTTAAACAATACAACGAACCCTTCATCTCTATGTTTATACAGAGAAGTTTTTAGCTTAAGCAAATCGCTTGGCGTTAAATCCCAACCTTTTACTCTTTTGTTAGTTTCAAAAGGAACTTCCAAGCCATCCAAAGAGATGTCTTTTCCTGTGGCATTATCAATAACTGCTATAAGGAAAATATCGCTGATGTCACCGTAGTCAACAACAATTCTATTTGCCGGATAAATTATCTCGAACAAATACGTAACGTCTTTTCTAAGGTGTTTAAATGAATCCTTGTAGCGTTCCAGTATTAAGCTCGCCGTGATTGCCTGATCGGAGTTAAAGCTACCGCGAGTAGCAATATAAGGACGATCACCGATCCAATATAGAATACCAAGTGATCCATCCAACTTTTCGAAGATTTCGAAAGGTTCATTTGGAATCTCATGTGGCTGATGCTCTTCATAGTTAAAGAATTTTGAGAAAGGCCTTGCAACAATATTCATGTCCTTATCAAGGATCAATCCCCTGCAGGCGCGAGTAGCCTCATTCCATATTTTCTCGTATTGACAAATGGGCGCGTAGTTGTAAATATACAACTCGGCATGTGGATGTTTTTGCACATTCACGTAGCCCTGTGCTACCATTTCATTTATGAGATCTTTATTCAGAGGTTTGAGGAATTATTACACAAATGTATAATAACTTCCACACTATAACAATGGTTAATTTTGCACAAAAAGTTAAGTGTCTGAAAATCAGGTTACATAAAACTTATCAACAGTGCTATTGTGAATATTATGCCATGATCAGGTATGGGATTATAATAATGGATTAGTCTGATCTTAAAAGTGTTGTCGGAAAAAGATTCGAACTTCTATTTTGGGAGTCAAAATCCCGCGTCCTGCCAATTAGACGATCCGACAATTTATGAGATCAGTGCAGGAGTCGAACCTGCAGCCTCCAAGTTCGTAGCTTGGCGCTCTATCCAGTTGAGCTAACTAATCGTTGAGGCGGGAGGATTCGAACCTCCGAAGCCCAAGGGCAGCTGATTTACAGTCAGTCTCATTTGACCGCTTTGATACGCCTCAATATTGGTGGACTCGTAGCTCAGATGGTAGAGCGCCGCCGTGATCAGAAGTACCGCTGTATTGATCCATTAAATGCTGAATGATTTTCTTTTCATCCATATCTTTCAAGTCTTCTAAAAATAACTGTTTCATAAATGATGTTTATTACACAAACGTACAATTTAATATTCGTTGCAACAAATATTTTTTCTATTTTAATCTTAACTTACTGAAAATCAGACGTTTAATTTGTATTGGTAGTAGATTTTAATGAAGCCGCTTAAGAATGGGCGCCATCGCTCTGTTTTCCTATTATCCTGCTCCAGATGTATTTCATACCATCCTTTGTCAATATAGAAATGCCAGAAACAAAGGCGTTTATCGAATTCTGCGCGCAACTTTCCGCTCTTGTTAAACAAATACCATACTGAGAAGAAAAAGCAATTCGTTTTTTCTATTCGAATTCTTTTAAATGTCTTGACATGGTATTTCATGGCTTGTTTTAGGCATTTTCTTCGCCTCTAAGCTTGTCTGCTTGCTGCCTTAGCTCTTCTACGTGCTCTTGGGCAACAAGATCATCTATGGCCTGTATAAGGTACTGATATCTATTGTAAGCTTCCACTTGAGCAAAGTACTTTGGACGTATTTCGCTCATGAATTTTTTGTGACTGCTGGTGCAGTTAACGTAAGTGCCGTCTGTGAATTGAACTCGCGTAGCGCGCTTGGCCGCGTCTGACGCGTAGAACAAAGCCACTTCCTGAATATCTTTTATTTTCTTAATTACAAAGTCAAACGAATAGTCGAACTTCTTATACTCCGGATCCAGCTGCTCAAACACTAAATTTCCATCAGCACCAAGAGTTTCTTTTGTATGACGATCATATATCTCCAAGGTAAACATGCTGTCTACCGGCTCAATTTTAAGGTCTGGGACTTTTTGATCTATTGGTTCTGGCTCCATCATTTTGCTAATTCTAGTTCATTTTCAGTTACGCAAATATATCTCAATCCTGCTTTAAAATTACTTGAATGCGGCGACTCAAATCCGTCCTCAAATCCCCCGTTCTCTCTAATTAAACTCTTGGATATATTACCATTCAAGTGCTGGATATAACACGAATCCATTTCGTGCTGATTAACCGCCCACACATATGTCCAGAAAGCTGGAGAAAACTTCTCATTGCCCTTAAAGTTCACCTTGTCGCCTCGTTTAAATTTCGTCATTTCGTTAACCTTAACTGTGAGTAGCCTTTTTCTATTGCTTCTTTAGGATTATTTTCTATCCATGCATGATGAGATCTGCATACCGCCATCCAAGTTGATGTATCAAGATAGTTGTCGCCAATTCGGCCCTTCTTGTGATGAACATCTGTTGATCTATAAGGGCACCCGAAGAATTGACAGCAAGGATTGTTGAACAAAAATATTGATCTGCGCTTGTAATATTCATTATCCTGTTTCTTGCGTTTATCTGAAACTTTTGGGATACTACTTGAACTTAAAGGTTTCCCTTTCTTAAATTCGTTTCCCTGCTTACATAATCCTGCCTTCACTACAATCATTCGCTTCTTGCCATGGCAAACGCATATTCCTACATGTGGCTTAAACATTATACTAAGACTTTTTACCTTCTAAATATTTTGCAACAGCGTCAGCCGGTATCCAGCTCCAAAGCAAATGAATCCAGTCTCCTAAACAGAATGGTATCATAATAAAAATAAATATCTCTACCGATATTGTGATAAATCTTTCTAAAAACGTCATCGCATTAATCTTATTGTACGTATTACAGCAAGGTCTGTGATCGTTACATAATGAACTTTAACGCCCCATCGTCTTGCCTCATCCTTTACCAGCTTTTTTAATTCTTCATCCTTCATAGCCTTAATGTCGCTCCATGTTTTAGCGCACACAAGGTCTTTTATTTTACCCTGTGTTATGTCGCCAATAGCATCAACGGCATCTTCTACCTCTACTAAGAATACGCGGGGATCTGACACATTGTATTTAACTACAGCGCTAATAACAATGTCCTTTCCATCAAGCGTTGTTAAGGTCTGAGGTTTTACGTTAAGCGTGGTAACGGATCTTCTCACCTCAAAAACTTCGTCTATCAAAGGAACCTTCCAGCTTAAGCCGGGTTCCAGTACTCTGTGAAACTTTCCAAGTCTCAAAACTACGCCGTGCTCAAAGTCTCTAAGCACAAACCACGGAATGATCCGTTCGTAGCTTTCCTTCAGAAACTCTAATATTTGTGCTAATATTTCCATGTTTGTTTATTTAAAAAGTCTTGCTCTTAATGTTTCGAAGGTTATGTCTTCAATAACATTGTCAATGTTCTTTATTCCAACTTCAACATAATTCTGAGGCTTATTTGGTGAACTGGCATAAGAATCTCTCATGGCCTTTATCACTTCATTGTAATGCTTCTCATCATCAAACTTAGCCACGTCAGTTAATTTCTTGCCGGTGCTAAGGTCCAAGTATATTGCATACCCCTTTGTTAATTTACCTGTGTGTATCATGATTAAAATTTAAGTGTTGTGAATTGTCCGTTAAAGTAAATGATGTGCTGTGCTTTCCCGTTCTTATGAACGATCACATCAGCGTTGGTCCATGAGCTTGCGCCAATGTTATACCCAACGCGAAGCTTTGTTGATGTTCCCACATAGATAACGCCATCTTCGCGCGCGCATGTATGTGAGTGCCCGCATATCATTTTTGTATTTAAACGCTTGTATTGTGTTATAGCGCCCCTTGATCCGTTAGCCCCAATATCTCCATGGTTGGATAATTCCCATCCGTTAATAGAGAAGCTTTCATTTCTTCCAAGCGTTTTGATCTGGCCGGGAAATTCCTTGTTTATAATGTAGTCGATAATTCCATTAGGGGCTTTACCTGACAACAATACATTTGTGTACTCCAAGTACTCTGCAGCATTGTGAATGTTTTTCTTCCAGTCTGCTTTCTTTATCCAGCGATCAATAAAATCATTATGGTTTGCTGAAGTGATCACGAGGTTGTATTTTTTCATTCCCTGTAAGTACTGCAGCATTTCTGTAATTTCTTTTTTAACCTGATTAGATCCATCTACATGGCGCTGATACATCTTTAACGGATCATCTGCCTCGTGTGGATTTAAGGAGTGGCCATTGAATACATCATGAAGGACCGTGTACTTTGGCTTAAGCCTGTCAAGCCATTTCTTTTGTTGGTTATTGATATTTACATCATGATCTCCAACGTGGATATCTCCAAGAACGGCTACATCGATAGCGTCTACCTTTTTTACTTTCTTTCCTTCTACCGCGAAACCAAGATCACAGAATGATCCGTCTTCAGTAGCAGTTACCTGTCTTACGAAGAAATCATTTTTGTTCTTTATCTCTACAATAACAAAGCCGAATGTGTGGTGAAATTCGCCTTTCTTGCCTGCCTTAGAGTCGGTATAATTCTTTTCTGTTACGGCGCCGGTAGTAAACATGAACTTAGGTCTGTAGCCCTCTAATGCCGGAATTACTTTTAAATGCATTTTAGGGAAACCAAATACACAAGAGCTTGGCCCGGAAATAGATTCCATACCTGACATTGGCATTGCTGCTGTTGGCTGTATTTTAATGTCTGACAATATTGTTAAGTGATCATGCACGTGATGTCTGTTAGCATCTTTATACGGCAATACTGCAGGATCCCAGAATTCTTCGTCCTGTTGGTTTTGCGTCCAAACTGACGTTGGGTTCTTGTATCTTCCTAAAACGACGTGTATCTCAGCGCCAATGTGTTTAGCGTAGGATTTAATATTATCGAAGAAAGGAATGTGTACGGGCGTATTGTTCTGCGCCCATGTAATAATAAATTTCTTTGCCGATTTTTTAAACTTTCGCTTTTTAGCTTCAGTGTATTGTTCGGGATCGTGGCTATCAGGATTCTCAATGATGTGATGAGCCTTTAATATTTGCCTTACTTTACGTTCAGCATTAACGCCGATCATTTTGCCTATTTTCTCAATACGCTTTTCGTAATTGAGTCTTTTATCAGCAAAAACTTTTCGAATGGCTTCTTTTGTTTCTTCAGGATAATGATTCTTTCTCCTGCCGGGGTGACTAAGCCTGTCAACCTTTTCAACTTTTAATTTCTGTACCTTTCGTGACCTTTGTTTCATATGTTGGAGTTGATGGTTTTATTTTATGGTTAATTCCAATCGCCTCTTTTCATGATGCCAGTAATACCAATTTTGAAGTTCATGCACCGTAGATATCCATGACGGAACATCGTTAATTGAAATCGGAAGCTGATCACATATTTCCGCCTTCAATGGCATTGACGTTAATTGATAAGGATAGCATCTTATTTGCTGGTTCCCTTTACTCGTTGTTTCAAGTGATTCTATGAACAGATCCAATGGAGATATGAACAATACCTTATATGGCTTACCTTCGTAAAGAACCAAATTATCTTTCTGCAGATCATTCGGATCGATATCCGGCAGCAGCTTAATTATTTTTGCGTCTTCCATTATTTTTCTTCTGAATATTTATATTTAAAATCCGACTGGCCATCACAAAGAAACCCGGCATGAGCTAGGTCCTTTATGGTAATAGCAGTCTTATCGCCTTCGCGGTAAATTTTCTTGCCGACTTTTTCGGCGAACCATTCGTAAGGTCTTTGTTCGTACTTAATGACTTCCACAAATTAAAATCCTTCTTTGTGTTTAAATTGGTCCACAGAGATCACATTTGACCATTCTGAACTGTGAACTGCGTAATTTTCCCAAGTGATAGGGAGGTTGATGACAACTGGAGTTTGTGTTCCGCGCTTAATAACGCCAACTCCCCAGTCCGTGTTTACAACGTACATCTCAAGGTCACTGCGCGTTTGACGTAACTTAACCCACGTTTCCCAACCATTACCGGTCCATTCATTATGCGACGGCTGTTGAGGAATTTCTTGCATGAATTTATTTGTTGGCAAATTATCATGAACGCATATAACTCCACCTTCATTTAAGTGCTCAAGAGCATTTAAGATGTCTTTTTCTACCTGATCTGCGTGATGAAGTCCATCAATAAATATAACGTCAAAGAATTCTTTTTCAGTACGGGCATCCATTTTATTGTGCCTGTTGAAATATTCATCTGAAGTTAATTTGACTGTAGCTCTGCTGGACTCATCAGGATCCACGCCTACTTTCTTTTCACATTTAATTGCTTCAAAGCATGAGCCGCCTTGGACCCCAATTTCTAAATAGGCCTTAGCGCCTAGCTTGTTGATGAATGACTGTATAATGTCTATTCTGTTCATATATTTTTTGGTTAATTTTATTTGTCGCGCGGGTCTGTCCCGTTGACTAAGTTGAAATAATGTTCAAAAATAAATTCAGATCTTATAAATCCGTATCCCCGGCATCTATCTTCCCAACACATGAACATCACATCTTTACAGAACTGGCTCTGCTTATCTTCTGGTAAATTAATATTTAGAAGCCTGTGATCTCCATAATGTATTCCGTTGACGTCTGGTTTTTTCCAGAACATTTCAAGAACTAATTTACCCAACTCGTCTTCGGTAATTTCGTTACGTTTGAATTTTTTTGCAAGATCTACTATTTCTTTTGTGCTGGCCATTAATTATAATTCATTATTTGTTTTACCGTCTCGTATTCCTCTACCATGTTTAATCGCTCAACTATCTTGTAATAGGATGAATCCTTTTTTATAAAATCATAGAGCCCTACATTTTTCTTGTTGTAGTCTACGATCTCTTTTACAAATTCTTCGTCTGGTAATTGGTAGTTATGATTGTCAGAATTCCATGTCTTTGCATGTTGGCGCAGATGATTCTTGTATTGAGTAATTGATAGATACCCAATGTCGATCACTGAATCTGGGCCTCCTATAGCTGGATTCCCAGCCGTGCCCACGTGTGCGCCATCGTACATGAACCTGTCATTACATTTCTTTCCTATGATAGTAACACCCCAATTGTTTATTGTGCTTACGTGGAATAATCTCAGGTGTCTAACCGTTAGTCCGTATGCTACATTTTCATTGCCGGGCACACATACGCGAGAAATAATATTCATCGCTTCCTTTGTAGGATACATGTCGGCCTGAATCCACACCACGTAATCATATCCATGCGCGAAACAAGCGTTGACTCCAACGTTTTGAGCTGATGAAATATCTCGTGGAGAATTAATCTTTTGGTTGATGATGTAGAAATTGTCTTTAGGCTTTACTCCTTGGAATTTCAATACATCCGCTTCGGAATGATCAGAACAAAATACCTTTAGATCAGGAATTTCCTCAAGCAAAAACTTAATAGGATAGCCAATTACGTCTTGGTTATCAATATAAGTCGCGAAAGCTATTTTACTTACTCTATCCACGTAAATTTGTCTGTTTTAATATCGATTGGATACCATTCTTCCTTGTGCTCAGGGCCTTTTCCTAATCCAGCGTGTTCGTAATTCTTATTGTAATTAAACCATCTTGATGGCGCTATGATCATTTTTGCCTTATCGTTTAACCAAGCGGCCATGTACGAATAAGATGAATTTGCTATGATCAAATAATCAGCTGACATCATCAATGTAAAGTCAAACACATCATTACCTGAAATAATTTCCGCTGGAGAAAAATATTCCTCAGCTGCTTTTACATCATCAGTGATTATCTTAAATTTTACTTTAGGATTTAATGTTCTTACGACCTGCATCGACGCGGTGTAGTATTGCACTGGTAAATATGGCCAGCCTTTATAATAGTCCTTCCCGCGCAGGTGTATGTAGCACGTATCTGGTTCTATCACTAACGGCTCTATGTAAAGCCATTGCTTTATAGTATTCTCAAATCCTTTAAAATATTTGTCTGTTTGGAAGAATCCATGAATGTATGTTCCGTCTTTAATATTGAATATTTCAGGATCATATGGCTGTTCATGCTTTTCGTAGTATGACTGTTTTTCTTCAAACGTATCGCATCCCATGTATAAGTTAGGAAAGAATCTCAATAGTCTTTCTTTTGCTTCCTGCGGCACGTAGAATTCATAGCCATTTCTATCGGCTATTCTTCTTAGAAGCGCGTACTGAAACATATTGTTGCAGTTATTCCCTGCGAAAGACATTGTTATTGACATTAATTCAAAACCGTTTTAATGGATTCAATGCGTTTGTGCAGCAATGGTAGCACAATTTTCTCCCAAGCAATTTTATCCTGTTCTATAACTTCGTGGACGCCTTTTACGGCATTTACTGTTTGACTCCAATGGTGATAAGATATCAGGCCATCAGGGATAACCGTTTTAGAGAAAGTTCTGATAATGTCGTAAATCCAATTATCTCCGAACCATACTTTAATATCTTCAGGTATTGGGTAACACCACGTAGCTTGTTTTCTACTTAGCGTAATAAAAACTCCCGGGGTTCCATTGTGTACGATTGTAAAATCATGCATTAGGGACACTCCCTTGTTCAGATCATTTTTGTCTTTCGACATCTTTGGTATAAATGAATACTCTGGAAATTCGTTAAAGCAGTAATTAATTTTATCAACCCAATCCTTATGCATTGTAAGATCTGAATTCATTAGGATCAAATAATCGTATTCCTTGTTATCCAAGAAAAATTTCATTGCCTGATTCCAAGCTGGATTAACATACACGTTCTCTGGATTGCCGTGAACTATAACATTCGGCAGAAATGAAAAATATCGTATCTTTTCTTTTACCTCTTCTGTGGCGCCGTTATCAATAATGAACACATCCACATTTTCTTTCTTAACTACCGAATTTAATGATTCAAATACATGATCTGGGCCGGTTACACATGGGATAGCTACGAGTATTTTTTTGGTCATAATGGGGTGTTTGTGGAGTTTTTTGGGCTAATTGAGGTGCAATTTACACTATTTATACTGAAATAACAAATCCAGTTCATTTCTTAATTCAATAGCGCGGTAATCTAAAGAATGAGCCGTCCGGATAAGTTTTTGCCCATTTACGGCGATAGTATTCCTTAATGTTTTATTATTTAACAATGTGTTTATATGTTTTACTGCTTCCTCTTTGGTTTCATAAAAAACACAGTCATGCCAGTTCGTAAACCACTTCTCGGCATTTGGCGTGTAGCGCATCAGGCACGCGCACCCAGCGGCCATGATATCCAAACACCGGTTGGACCAGTACCCTTCAATGTCGTTCATGCAATTGGCCGCAACTGCTATATAAGACTCGTTGTAAATTTTAGGACAATCATAGTACGAACAAGATCTTGTGTTGTTATATCCGCCGGTGGAATAGCCATTTCCGATCACTTCGAAGTTTTCAAATGTTTTTGATAACCATAAACAAAGCTCATTGCGCTCTACTGCGCCCGGGAACTGATCGTAATTATTTCCTATGAAAACAATATTCTTGCTTTCCATGGATTCATTTACAGGAACAAAATTAAATTCCGCCATGCCGTGCTGTAAGTATCCTACGTGATGGCCTAATAATGCCTGATACAAATTCTTTTGACCAAGGCCGCTTGCTAATAGCGTTACATCGGCAATTCCTTTGTAGATCAAAACCTCTTCCAGAACTCCGCCATTACAATTGCCGGTCCATTGAATTATTTTGGCTCCAGTTTTTACTTTCAGCTGATTTAAAATGTTTTTATCTATTGCTCCGCACTGAACCCAGATGTAATCGCACTTAAAATCATACTCAAGGATATTATCATTAAAATAATAGCAGTCAAATTGTTTTGACAATGACAAATACCAATCCGGTTGTGCCTTTACTTTCCAGTCAAGTGGAATGAATAGTAATTTATCTTTCATAATGCTTGTTTATAAAATTAATGATGTCTTCATGTTCGCCGTTTAATAAGTGGGCATTAGCAAGAACTTTTTCTATTGGCCATTCCCACCATTTAATTTGAAGTAATTTTTGAACATAACACCAAGGAAGCCTGTTCCCGAGTGTTTTTGCAGGCGATCCTGCTACCTTCTCGTAATAAAATACGCTTTTTGTGACAACAGAATTGGCGCCTATTTGCGCGCCGTCAGCGATCGCAACTCCTGACATTATAAAACATCCCTCTCCTATAGTAACGTCATTACCAATGACAATATCACCTTTTATTTTAATGTTACTTTTAGCGCCGCAACCCGGGAACCTGTTTTGGAACGGGAATGTAGATACCATATTTGGATCATGATTAAACCCACAGTCAAATACAGTATTCTGTGCTATGCTACAAAAATCGCCGATGACGACCTTGTTGCCGGATCCGCGAAATTCTCCATAACAATAACTATGTTTTCCCATAGTTACATGCGGTGGACAATTGCCGGAATTATACTCAACGATATTGCTCATATATTTGCTTACACTGATCTGGTGTTAAGTATTTTTCTATAGCATGATAACCCATGGAACCCAGTGTGAATACGGATTCTACGCTGAATCGTCTTGCCGCTTCTACTGAAGCTAAATTCCCATTTCTATTCCGCATAATATTGCAGAAAAACGTGTCTTCAGGGCCATGCAAGTGATACTGATATTTTGTGTTCTCACAAATTTCTTTCATCACTTTAGGATTCCTTAGACTCAATCCGCCGTTACCAACATGAGGTATGAAATTCCATTCGGCGCCAATGTAATCCCACTTGTAAAATTCTTCGATACCGGACCTTAATAATCCACTATCGGTTTGAAATATCAATACGCGATCATACTTATCATAATGGCCCCAGAAGCCGCCCATTGTGAGCATTTCATTGTATTTGTCAAGATCAAGGCGGTGTGTTAGTGTTTTAAAAGTAATACCCGGTTTAACCAAGCCCTTAAGTTCTTTTTCAAACTCCTTGGATGTCCACACAAGTATGTCGGTGTTCTCTGGTAAAAATTCTGAATGAAGAATTATGGAATGTAATAATTTATACATATCCCTATCCTCAACTATAGTAGCGCACAGATTCATTATTCAATAATTAATTTGTCGTAGAATGGATGATCATGCAACGATGCAGGCATTTGCGTTTTATCATACGGTGTTGCATTCCATAACCCAAGCGCTACTGAATGCAGGTTAAGATTTTTCTCTGGAATACTTGGATCCCAGCCCAAGAAAATATCCTGCAACCAATTTGGTCTTAATTCATTTTTGTGGCCATGGATAGCCATCTTGTATTGCATTAGCTCTACTGGTTGCGCTGTGCTGAAGTGCCAGATTCTACATTGAACTACGCCTTCATTCGCTGCATTATTCACGCGTAACGGATTATGAAGGTTTATAATGCGTATAGGCGTGTATGTGTCATGGCAAACCCAATTGAAGGATCTCCAGAAATTCAAATATCCGCTGATTCCTAAAAGGGCCTTATCTGATAAATACGCTTCATACAACGCCTTTTCCAACATCTCTTCATCAAACACCTCGTCAGCATCTCCGGTCAACACAAGATCATATCCCTTGGTGTATTTGTATATCTCACCGCGATGATCGCCTTCTGTTCCAACATTAACATGATCCCAAATAAGTTTATCGCCACAAACCTGAATGGCAATTTTCTTCAATTCATATTCTGTATCCGGGCAAACCATTGTTGTTCCGTGACCGTAACTCGGTCTGTCTGTGTAAAGAATAACCATTTTGTCTACGTGATTTATCATAGACATCAATGCTTGTTTCAAATAGCATTTCCCATACAAAAGAGGCATGTAGCCTATTACTTTTAGATCGTGTTTCATTTTTTATATTTATTGTATAAGTTAATTATTTCTTTTGCCATGTTATCAAACGTAAAATTATTGTGGGCGTGATGATAACCGGCATTTGCTATTACGGCTCTATGTTCTTCGTTCTTTAAATAGTGCTTGCACTTCTCAACAAGCTCACCAAGATCATTGAATGTATCCAAGTGATCTCCTATCTTATAATCAGCCTCTATACCTAAATAATAGTGACTAAGGCACATTGGGCCAGAGCCTAATATCCTAAGCATTCGATCACTGCTGTATCTCTCAAAATTGAAGTGAGAGCAGTTTATGGCAATCTTAGCGCGGTTGTAATTTTCCGCTTCAGCCTTTTGATCTGAATTAAAATTACCATTGGCCTCTGGGAAGTTTCCATAGATACCAAAATTATCGCCAAAGGTTAGTTTCAGTGTGTTTACAATATCAACTCTGTAAGAAGATAAAGGGAATGCCGGTTCATAATTATTGAAGTGTGCTACGATCGCAGGACCTACAGGCTGAATTTCCGGTCTGCGCTTATAAATTTCAGGATCAAAACCAATTTCAAGGTAATCTGCTGGGATTCCAAAATTCTTTACGCGATTCACGTCAACCATGTTTGTAAATGTTGACAAGTTGATGTGCTTACCTATGTGTACGTACCAGTCAGGAAGTTGCTCTCTAACGTCACCACTAAAATTCATAACAAAAGAATTCTGCGCTAACTGGCTAACAGTGTCTTCAGAAATTACATTCTCTTGCTGTATTTGAAGGAAAATGAGATCCGGTTTAAATATAGCAGCCTCTCTTAGTAGGTCTTGGTTAAACGATCCGTGATAGCATGGCATATGCATGTATCCTTGCGGTGCTATTCGCCGCATTGCTGCGGTGAATCCATTCTCGCTACCACACATTAGGCCTACGTTAAGTATTCTCATTTTATTGGTTCTTTAATTTGTCGGCAGTCGCAAATGAAAATATCCATCTCGTCGCCATCATCATCTATATGTCTTTCGTAGTGGCCTTTTAAACAAGGATTCTTTTTGTCTTTGCTTTGCATTTGATATAGGTATAAGCACATCCAAATGCTAAATGCCATTCCAAATAATGCAAATACAAGTCTAGCTATTGTTGTTTTCATCCTGATCTTCTTTTAAGTCTAAATTCTTACCGGTGAACACATAGTACATGGTGTTTATTAGCCATGCTGTAATAGGTCCACGTTCTGCTACTGAATAAGAACAGATGACTTCGTTTGAATACCCTCTCATTGCTCTTACGCGTTTCTTTACCGAGAAGTCAGTATCCAAATTTACCATCATGGTAAGCTTGCCTTCAGCGGCACTACCAACATCAATCCAATATCCCTTGAGGCCTTCTTTAAATCCAGCATCTATAAGATTCTTTCCTGAGAGCATATTAGGTAGTGATATGGTTGTACGATGGTGTTTCGCCTAATTTGTGTGGTGTAATTAATAGGTATGGCTTCTGAATACGATCTTTATCGGAATAATTTAGCACACCAGAAATGTGGTAGTGAATAAATTTCACGTCCTTAGATGGATTCGATACGCTGTATCCAACAGATTGTAATCTTTCGGCGATTGCGTTATCACAGCCAGCTTGTCCAAGTCTGAAGTCGCAATTTGCAGGAATGTTTATCGGAGCTTTGAAGATCCAAACATCCTGAGAATCCCAACGGTCTAAATGCGTTTTATTGCCAGCGGAATCTTCATCCCAGCGAGATAATGCAAATACCTCATTAGCCTTTATGTTTTCTATCAATTCAGCGACTCCGCCTTCAGGATAAATGTCAGTGTTGGAAATGATAACGATATCTCCTTTTTCTGTTAGCTGGTTAGCTACATCAAAAAAATCCTTGTACACGGGCCTATGCGGAATTAATACGTTCTCGGCGCCTGCTACAGGACATTCCTCGCCTCTCTCGTGAAGACATATTACGCGATCGACGTCAAAGCCGTCTACGGTTTTTTCAACGCAACGCTTTAATTCAGCTGCGCGTTGCTCATTCTTATCATTGTACCAGTTTGTCAGAAATACTACTTCCATAATATAAATTTTCGTTGTTTAATTCTCTTGTTAAAACTTCTTGGTTCAGCTGTAGCGCTTTGCCACGTAAACCTTCCATGGTTGATCTATGGAATACATTAAATTCTTTGTTACCGTCAAGATCTATGCTGTGAATAAACTTCTTGGTGTTGTCCAAGCAGTAATACCCGGGATCACCGACAGACCTGCGTAGACGCGCGCTATATCCTATATGTTCAAGTCCGTTGTACTCATACGTTTCATTGAAATATCCAACTTTTTTGAATGTCTCCTTGCTTAAAAACATAAACACTCCGGAGCAGTCATTGTAATAGCTGTATTCATTTCCTGATTCTATCTTTGTGTAAGCATCATTCATGTAAAGTGAATACTCGTGCCCGCATCTTACGAACGGAAGATCCCACCATTTATCTTTTACATAACAATCATCTTCAAATAAGAATACATAGTCACAGCCGCTTTCAAACAGCGTATGTAAGCACTCATTCTTTGCTTTTGATATGTGAGGGTTGTCAAGTGACAATACGCGCTCATATGGGAAATAAGGCGGGTATTTTTCCAGCTGGTCCATGAAAAGCTTAAGGCACTCTTCGCGCCTGTAACTTATGATGCCAATACCGATCTTTATTTTTCTCATATGCTAATACTAAGGCAGCAAATTTTACATGCTACCCTTAATTTGTGACCGATGAACGATTCTTTACAAAAAACACATTTATGAATAAAGCGACCATCGGGTTTGCTAAAATCCTCTATCCAGTCGCGCGAATCTTTCTTCTCTGGTATTTGATTCCATTCACGACTATCTTTCTCTGTAGTCGTTTCCGGAGTTTTCTTTTCCGCCTTAAATGCTCTTCTGATCCAACTAAGCATTATACCTTACCGTTAAGCTGTTTTTTAAATGTCTTGAAGTACCCTATTTTAATTTCAGGTTCTTGTGCTACTTTATCCATGTCCATGGTGCCAATGATCTTTTTCAGCAATTCGTTTTTAGCGGATTCTGTTTTAGCTGCAGTAAATACAAAGTCCCAATCACGGTTACACTGAGCTGCATCCACTTCAAATTCCTTGAAGTATTTTACAAAATATTTTTCCTTATCGGCAATAATGCGTTCCAAAACTTTTATCTCACTATTTGCCTTGATCTTATCAATTCGATAGTTGATGCTAACAAGATCGCTATTAGCCTCTCTCGTTTCTAACGCCTTATCAATAGCAGCAACTTTACCTTTTAGCAATGACAACATAATTCTACTATCGTTGAGCGTAGCATCAAGAACCTGCTTGTAACCTTCAATGTCTATTTTTTCCATAATTATTTTCTGTATGTTTTTATTACTTGTGGGATTGATAGCGGCATAACAATGTACAGTATTAAAATAACTGTTACCATGTCAAGCGTTTCGCTCATGAACCAATTCCTTATATCATTCATGAATTCATATCTGTTCGGACTAAATAGCATTAATACAAATGAAATAAGTCCAGCAATTAGCCAGATAGAGAATGGGTTTAAAATTAAGATCTGAAGAGCGCCCATTACAATACTCCTAATTCTTTTAATTGTGAAATAACTTCAGTACGGTCCTTTACTTTCTTTTGGAAAACCATATGAAGAATTTTTATCGATGTAACGTCATCAATTTCCAGTGACGTTTCATTTGGTGGCAAAGGCGGCTTAGTTATGATAGCTGTATCCAACTGGCCGGTAGATGCCATGAGTTCATTCATGTTCATTCCGGTGCCCGGGATCATTGGACTATTATCTATTGGCTCAATTTTGAATGACTGAGTGTTCCCTTGTCTATCCATGCCACGAATAACGCCGTCTTTTTGATCGTTATCTGTTACGATAAGCTCACAAAAGATGTTTGGTTTGTGGCTATTGGTTAATGTTTCGGATAGTTTTTGAATGAATGCAAGCTGGTCGTCAAGGCGCGAAAGCTTCCAGATAAGTTCCTGAATTCTAATCAGTTTGTTTACGTTAATATGTTCTGCTTGCACAAATATCGCGGGTTGAGGACAAATTTACCCAATCAGTTCCACAAATGCAAAATTAACTTAAACGCTATTTTTAATTAGTTGATTATCAGGCAGATAATTTCTTAACATCGATCTTATCCTCGTTTCCGTAGAATTGTCTGTACAGAATTAGGGACTGATTCTTAATGGCAACCTCTTTGCTGCAGCCTGTAATATCCATTTCCTCGTTTATGCGTTTCTTTTGGATAAGCAAGAATTTTTTACAGGCTTCAAGGAATTCCTCCATCTTGAATTCGCCCTTGATCTTACCCTGCATTGTGTAAATATATAGGAAGAAATATTCATCACCTTCGTAATGCCTTGTATTTACAAGGATCTGGGCAATCTTGAACACTTCGCGATCACAAGGTAATTTGCCTTTAATATCATCGATATCACCTAACTGGAAGTGTAAACGCAAGAACCTTGAGTTCGACAATACGCGTGGCTCTACCGCGCGTAAGGATTGGTATGAAGTTAGCACGTCAACACCTTTGTGACGGAGCTTTACTAAGTTTTGAACTATTCGTTCTGAATCTGTAACGTCCAATGTAATGGTGTTTATATCCTCAATAAGCAATAAGCAGTCTTTAACAACAGAGATAACATAATCAAGGATCTTTAACATATCATCCGGGGCAAGCGATCGCATGTCTATCCTGCGTATTTCAATAAGATCACTTCTAACCCAGTCGTAAACGTCGCGAACAGCCAAAAGCTTCACTTCGACATGTACGCCAGCTTTTTGAAGCTCATCTTTTGTGTACTCTCCATTGGGATCCAGAATAAGGGCCTTGCGTCCGCGCACGCGGGTTTTAATTTTATCCTTCACGTATCCACTGATCAGGATCATATTCTGGCGTGTCTTTCCTCCTCCTTGCATAGCTGCAGAGGTCATCAGACCGGCTTCCCGTTTTTTTGGTTCTTTTGTTTTGCTTTCCTTAGACATATGCCGCTATTGCGTATTTACGTTTTTTAAACTTTTTGATCACCTTATACAACATATTTAGCATAATGCACGGTAAATAGTTTTTATAACTCTTACCGCTTTTTCTCCTAATCATTCTTAGTAGTTGAGAATAATTTACGGTCTTTAATTCAAGTGGGTACATTGCAATTATAAGATTGGCATTCGGACGTAGCTCGAATTCAAACCTAGAACTTGAATCTATCAACCTATCTTTAAATTCATCGGTTGTTATCACGGGCATTGACTGATACGGGCTAGGCAGCGCATATCTCCATGTAGTGTACTTTCTGCCGTTACCGGCGTTTTCATGTATAAAACATATCTGTGATGGGATAAAGGCAAAATTATCGGATACAAACTTCATTCTACCAACGTATATTCCTCTAGCAGACATATCCAACAATCCTCTATAACCAACGGTAGGATTCATTAAATTTTCTATATCTACTTTTTCACCGTTACCGAAATTATCATTGTGAGACATGGCATCCGCTCCAAATAAAACGCCAGTTTTTTTCTCAGTGCTATTGTTTTTATACCTTACCACATATGGAGTTTCAGAAATTCTGGTAACAGTGTATGTTCTAAACCACTTGGCAAAAAACTCCTTTACTTTTCTAAATACCTTTTTCATTAGTTTTCTTGTTTAACTAAACCGGTTTCCTGTGACGGCTCTTCCTCTTCGTTCGTTTCAACATCTACATTGGGCTGGGCATTTTCCTGAGACTGTGACATCAATTCATTTTCTTCTTGCTCCAATGTTTCCACGTCAACGTTTTGAACCGCAGTATTAACCGGATGATCTGGCGTTACTGCATTGTGAGCGGCTGCGTGACTTTGTTCTTCGTAGTCCGCGTCACTCGTATTATCCTTCATCGCTCTTAACTGGGCAAGCAAGGCATTTGTTTGCGCTGTCATGGCAATGGCTGTGATCGCCTGACGTCCTACAATCTCCAAGCTTGACATAATCAATACCTGTGTAGGCGTAGGCGTGATACCTTTTTCCATTAACACATCTGCTAATGCATCGGCTAATTCATCCTGATCATCTTTACTGATTTTGGCATATGTTTCGGCATTATTACATTGTTGCGCGAAAAATTCTCTTACTGTTTTTTGAGTTCCGTCATCTAAACTGATCAATAGGTCAAGATCCATCTCGCCACTGATTTCGTATTCAGCAAGCTTAGAGCCGTTAATGTTACGCGTAGCCCAGAATACAAAACCTTTTTCCAACAACATACTAACAGCGCCAACGATTCGTTTTGCAAAGCGCTTTGTTTGTTTATTTTTTGAAGGTTTATCCATGCTGTTAAAGTCTGGATTAAACGGATCTGCTTTTTGTTTTGGTCCGCTTTTACTTCCGGCAGATGATTTACCATCACCCGTTTCTTTATTAGCCGCGCCACCTCTTTGTTTGATCTGCTCATCATCTTCCTCTCCCGGAACGTGATACGCATCATCAAATGTTTTAGGCTCGTCAAACGTGTTGCGTTTTGGAGCATTAGGATCTTCCGTGTGGAACGGATCTTCCTTTACGTAATCCCTGATGATTGGTTCAGCTTCGTTGAATGGATCCCTGAATTCATCATCAATATTATCTTTAGTGTGGTTTAAAGTGATTTGCTTTTCATCCGAAAGAACAAATTCATCTTCTTTTTTTGTATCCGTCATAGTTTTTACGTCGTCTGTATCGTTGTGTTCTGTAAATTCAACATCTTCAGCTGTCATTTCTCTGTACAGCTTTTTAAGATCTTCAAAATCGTCAGCTGGGTTAAAGTCAAAAGTTGGGTCCGCTGCTTTTTTCTCAGCAATTTTAGCTTCGATCTCAGCGACCATTTGCTTTTCTTTAACACTCCATTTTCCTACCTTTAAGTATGGTTTCATATATTTAGTTCTTTTATTTTCCTTTTCCTTGATGACCGCCTATAATGAATGGCGCCGGGTTGCGGTTTAATAAGCTTGGCGCACGATATGATCTCAGTTCTGGTTCTACTCCTAAGTTGCCATGTGGATAATAGCTGTCATTGTCAAAACCATCGAAGCCGCCAAACAAAATAGCACTTACATCGCATGTAGTACTGTTTGAAATATGAATTTCAAATGTTTCAGGAACACGCTTCTTGTAACGCTTCCATAATGAGGCTGGAACCCTGTATTTTACCCTAGTCTTTGCCATAATATTTGTGTGCTACTTCATGCAACATCAGAAATGTTCTGGTTGCAATTTCTTGTTGTTTTCGAACTTTTCTTTCGCGTTTACGCTCAATTCTTACTGCTTTTCTTTCCTGTAACTTCGCTCTAACGTCTGCGAGAGTAGATCCGCTAATTCCAAGTGCGTAATTATTAGTTATTGTGCTGGCGCCAGTTAACGGCCTGCTACGATATTTTTTCCAAAGAGAATAATTCGCCATATTAAATTCCAATTTCAAGATCATCACCAAGATCTTCGGCGATCATATCATCCGAATAAGGCTGTACATATGGTCGTGCTACTTTGTGTCGATAGCTACCATGGTCGAAATTGTGCCAAAAGCTTTCAACGTCTTGCTGGATATCAACTCGCTTAAGTAAACCCAATTTTTTGGCAGCTTCTCTTAATCGAATATGATTCATGTGCGCGTTATACGCGTCTCTCTTGAATATCTCCAAATAAGATCTGAATAACCATTCCTTGTCGATAGTCTTATATTTTTTACAAATGAAGTTCAGCGCTTCAGTGTCAGCAGTAATATATCGCTCGGTATTGCCAAGGTCTTTTAGGTCCTTGAATACGATCATCTGCTTTACTAACAATTCTTTTAATTGCACGTCCAAAGCATTAAACATATGGTTGGCCTGCAATTCTCCTGTTCTATTGCTGATTCGTAATATAGTACCCGCAACAATTGTTATTTTCCGGCCTAAGATTTGAATAACCTTATTTTTTCTCTCGAATTTCTTAACTAACATGATTTGTATTTTTGTTTTTTATGAATTCACTTAATTTGATCAGCATACGGTCATACTTTTCTTTAAACTCACGATCTACCTTAACCTCTGGGTTTAGTGATTTGAAGTAAGAAACAGCGTTAAACACGCCGCAATGCGTTTTCCTCGGCACAACACTGGTAGATATGTATCTCACAGGCAAGTGCAGCTCATTATGCAATAAACAATACGCCAAGTTGCGCGCTTCGGTTATTTTACCCCTTAAATTGCTAGAAACCAATAATCTACGAGAAATATTGAATTCATCACAGATTATTTCTAGGACATAATGAATTTCCTCATGCTTATCGCTTTTCTTGGCCAGATACGCGGACACAGCCTCGGTTATTTCCGGAATTGTGTGGCTATCTAAAGCTTTTTGTAGTGTTTTGAACAGCTGTGCAAGATTTTGCTTATCTGCCATAGAATCAATTAATTAGCACAAATATATACGGAATGCTTGTATTGTTAACAAACATGTTAGTATGATGTTTATAACTGATTATCAGGCAGTTAGTATCTTAGAAGATTATGACAGCAGAAAACGGTACTTTCAACAACAATGATCGCCAAAAGAACTTCAACCAGATCCGAGGCGTTATCCATGAATTCCTTCCCGGGGAAAAATTTGGCTCAGTAACCCTTGAGCTCGGCCACGAAAAGAAAAGATTTGTTAACCTAGTAATTAAAAAGACTGATTATCAAAGAGTTACGTCACATTTTAAGATTGGCGATAAAGTGGTTGTAAAATTCTACATCACCTCCAAAAAGAACACTTCTGGCCACTGGGCGACTATGGCCACAATCCTAGAGATAGAAGCCTGTAAGTAAATTTAGGATTTTATTGCCCTTAAAAGGCTTGACCTAAAACACTTTCTTGAACAATACAGCTTCCCGGAAACATTTCTGCGTAATCTGAGCCTATATTCCCTTGGCTTCAAGTAAAACTCGGCATCACACATGCCGCAAATGCATTTTATTGGCTCTAATGGCATTACATGCTTTCTGGCATGATCCGCTTTCGTCAGAACCTCTAAATTATCTGGAGAATTATCTGTTTTGTCCTCGTTCTTATGATGAACATCTTCGTTATACAGCAAATACCGACCTAATTTATTTTCCATCAACACTCTATGCAATGGATACAGGCCTTTGCTATTCCTTTTTGGATGCAACGGAAAGGTTCGGCAATACATATATCCGCCGCCTTTGCATGTGGACAAAATTGTGAATGTTTGAAATGTGGACTTTAATTCTGCTATCAATGTGAAGATAGTTGCGGGAGCGGGACTCGAACCCGCGACCTAAAGCTTATGAGGCTTTCGAGCTAACCAGCTGCTCTATCCCGCTATTTCAAATGTACGTTCTATTTCGCATTTCGCGAAATGCGAAAATTATAATTTTACGAACAATTAACTTGCTAGGCGTTTAAGCATTGGATAAAGGCGTGGATCATGGAAAACTTCCCGGATGAACTCAAGCATTTCTTTCCTGTATCTGCCAGCCATATTACTACCATTCTCCTTTGAGAATTCGTAATTAGCTATGCGATCACAGATCTTCACAAACATAGCGCTAAGACCTTTGTTCCGGATCCCTTCATAATACTTGTCATTAGCGCGTTCGTGTCTGGAACGACCTTTTTCGTTGGTAACAGCATATACAATAGATGCTATCTCATTACTGCCGGTGTTTTCTATCACGTCATTAAATGTTTGGCGAGCATCTTCGATAAGATCATGGCACCAGCAGGCGCCTATAACATCTTTCTTATATTCTTCAGTCTGTTTGTGTATTGGCGTTCCGAAAACAGTATCGTAATACTCTTCAGCAATATCTACAACCCTGATCAGATGAACTGAATACGGATGATCTCCATATCTGTGATTCGTGTCCGCGTGAGCCTTAATGGCGTAATTTTTAATTTCTTCTATATTCATAATACTATTGTTAATATTAAACCTAAGACTATTGCGACAAGTACAATGCCTGTCATTACATCCTCATCCATTACGTATTTGATATTGCGTTTTGCAATTTCTTTTTAAACATTGCAACTGCTTTGTTTGAAATAGCCTTTGACACTTCCTTGCTTTCAACTATCTCACCTTTTGCTTCCCGGTAAACATCTTCGATCATGGCATTGATCACAAGTCTTGTACTTTCCATTCCTATGTCTTTAGGTAATTTGTCCAAAACGTGACTTAATCGCATTTCAGTTACCCATTCATCGGCGATTGCATTAGCTTCTGTCAGCACTTTAAAAGCTTCAGGATCTACAGTACGCGGCGTTTTTGTTTCCTTAAACTCATCACGCTTATGTTTGGCAATAAGTCTGGCGCCATTATTCATAGTAAGTTCAATAAGTGGCCGTAAAACAACGCCTTCTCTTAATTTACCTGTTCCTACGCCGTTTCTTTCGGCCTGAGTTGACCATTTATCCCTTTCGTGATCGATCATTTCTAGGTCCGTTGATATTTTTCTGTAATCAACAAATTCAAGTCCTAGCTTTTGAACTACTGATTCAGCTGCAGGAACATTTAACCAGTGAGGTCCTACCATTACATCGAATGCAACGAATTTTAATTCCATGCCATATGTAGCACTCATTCCTTGGCATTTTCCACCATAAGCTTCACCGTAAACAACAGCATCGCTATCAAGAAAATTTTCAGAGAATACCTTTTCAAGGTTTGCCTCGTCAAATATTCCAACGAACCTTTCATGTCTTTCGCCACCAGCGAAGAAACCAACCTTCTTGCGCTTATGATCCCATGATACGTGCGCGGATGTGCCGTGAATTTTCTCCAAGGCATAACATTCTTTAAACATCAGAATCGCCTGATTTTTGTAAAGATTATCTATGTGTAAATATCCCATTAGTCAATTAAATTTTTAAGTATTTCGAAATTGTTTTTGTATTTAGTGTTTATGTGATAGTCGTTAAGAATGGATAGCGCGTATAGCGTTTGTCTGAACGAATCGCTTTGGTAAGTGATGAAGCTTACGAAATGCTCAATGTCAGATTTTAAAATATACTTCACGACGCGCGTATTGAAAATGAATTCTTCGTTACGGATAATATCGTTTACATCTTTTAAGCAGCCAACAGACCTGCTGTTAAGCCTGTTTTCGATCGTTGGATCTTGGCCGGTGTATTCGGCTATGTATATGAAAATACATTCGTTTTGAATGTTTTCTTTCTTTATCAATTGTTTGATGTGATGTTCGTGCGAACCGGTGATTCTTATGTCATCAACAAAAACCAATACATCATCAGGTGAAAATACGCTTTTGTCAATATGAAGCATGTCATCAGAGATCTTTGACAATCTCTCTTCAGCTGTCATTAGGCTGTATTCTTCATCGTAGCTATACTGACGCGCGATCTTTCCTGTTTTAACCTTGATATTAAGGTTCATGAATTGCTTGGCGCAGAAGCCAAGGAAATAATCCTGAAAGGCATGTGATGCCGTAGGTATATTATTGCAAGGTGCTGGGTAGAATACTAATGTTTTGCCTTTATGCTTTTCAAAGCTTATGGCATTAGACACTGATCTGCCTAATTCACGGGCCTGCGTTTTGCTGCCGTGCTTGAATTTAGAGTACTCCCTGAAAAATTCAGGTGTAAAGTCGTCACTTTTGTATAATGATGTCATAGGCGTCTGCTAATGTTTTGTTGTTTGAATGTATTATTATTGGTTCAGATCCGAAATCTGAAGAGGCTCCGTCTGTGTAAATGTTATCTCCAATGTGGTAATCTGTTGATATATTCAATTCTTTTGATACCATGAACATATCCTTGCTAGGCTTGGAGGCGCCTACTTCATCACTAAATAATGCTGACTGAAAGTATTCCCATATGCCGATCTTTTGCAAGATCAATTGCATGGTGATCCCTTTCAGGAACATTGTATTTGATGATGCGATCAATTTGGCTTTTCGCGAAAGAAGCGACAAATAATTCTCAGTATCCGGAGAATAAATTGTAGGCGGATATCTATGAGCTAAATGCTGATACCTGTTCATGAAGGTTTCGATGTAATCTTTCTTCCATGAGTGGCCAGTAGTTCGCGTGAGCTTACTGAACAACAAAGAGAAAATAAGATTCTCGTCAGGTTGCCATCCTGTAGATTCAATTATAGCATTGAGCTCATCCTTGGTGTCCTTAAAACACTTCAGAATGAATTCTGGCTCCTCGTCAAAATTAAAATAATCGTTGACAAGCTTTACTTTTTCTTTTTCGAAAATAGGGGAGCCCTTTATCAGGGTCCCCCATAAGTCAATAGATATTATCATCTTACTTTATTTGTCCTGCTTTTCTTGCTTGAGGAATCCAGCCCGGGAATTCCGTCATTAATAAATTGTACAGATGCTTGTCATCGCAAGAGCGTAGATCAGGAATTTTAAAGAAATTCGCGTTGTCCAATTGGCGACCAGATAAATTATCCAATTTAGCCAAGAAGTCGAACTGCGTGTTTCCGATTCCTACGAATTGGAAGAATACTCCATGCTTTGACGCATTACGAATAGCCTCTTCCGCTTCACGATGATCTGAATTATCTCCATCAGTTATGAAAATAACATACACAGGGTAATCGATCGCCTTGCTTCCGAACATGCCTGATTTCGAGAAATCTTTCACGATACGGTTGATCGCAGGCGCGTATTCTGTTCCACCCATGCTGTATTTATTCATCACCTTATTGTTGATGTAATTATCAAGGTTCTTCAGGGTGATGTTCTCCGGAAGCTTGGTAACTCCATTTTCAAATATGTAGAAATCCACCTCATTGTTGTCATCAAAAGCAAGTCCCAGTGGCAGGATGCGCTCTACGGTGTCCTGAACGGATCCGTTAGCATATAAACCACTCATTGATCCTGAGTAGTCCAAGCATAATACCACAGCTGCTTTCTGACCGTCGATCCCTTTTTCTTTTTTAAGATCAAGGATGGCGGCTTTTCTTTCGGTTACTTTAAAAGTGTCTAAAGCCATTGCTTAGTTCAATGAAGTTAACAATGTGTTTAGGTCACCGGTGAAACCTACACCAAGGGCTTTGAATTTAAAGTCCCCGTTGTTTTTGTAGAATTCGCCAATGATAGTACCAGTTTCGATCGAGAAGTCTTCAGCAAGATCGTAACGACACACTTCCTTACCTCCATCATCCAATACGCGTACAAATGCGCCTTGAACCATTCCGAAGTTTTGACGACGTGCCAATGCTTCGTAAATGTTTACAGTGATCTTTACTTTTTTACCGTCAGCAAGCTTCTCAGGATTTACGAACAATGTCTCATCAGCTCCATCACCTTCACCTGTACGGTTATCCTTTGTTAACACGATAGGACCGTTCGGTAACAAAGAGATCGCTTTTTTCATTACGTCTTCTTTGCTCATGTTGTCAGGATACACGTCGCTTGATTTTTTACCTGTTCCGTCTACGTTGTTGTAGAAAAACACGTCTGTTTCTTTTGCTCCTTTGTCATTGGCATCGCAACGTACGGCGATAACATCCAAGTCAAAGTCATCTTTTACAGTAGAGTCTGCTTTTGGATTCCATCCAAGCTCTACCTTAAAGTGCTTACTTGCAGGCGCCTCCTTAGAGATATTTACGTTTCCGCCTTTTACTAAATTTACCATTTTATTTTTCTTTTTCGGGTTTTACAAAGCCGCCCAAGGCTATGATTTTGTCGTTAATAGTTCTAATCTTTCGTCCAAGATCTGCCAATACGTCTCCATTGCTCTGGACTGAATATTTAGCAATGCCATATGAGAAACATCGAGCTTTTTAAAGGCGTCCGTTTTCCTAAAAGTATTTAATTTTTCTATTCGTCCGCCAAGCTGCGATTTCTCTTCTTGTAGGCGCTCAATAAAGTCGTTCATTTTCTTTAGTTTTAAGATTTAATTAATTTTGCTTTAATTATCGGGAACATGAACACTCCCAATGTGATCACAGAGAAAAATAGATCTGTACTGTGCGCGTTTAGGAAGTGGCTCTTAAAGAAGAAATCCAAGATACCGGCAGCGGCCATTTTTATTCCCAATAACAAGATCACAATGAATGCTGAATTTTCAAGTGATGGAAATGAATCCAATAACTTACTGAAATACTGCGCCACGAATCGCATACCCAATATCCCTAAGAACACAGCTAAGCACACAATAGTGAAATTAGAACTCAAAGATACGCAGGCAACCAGATTGTCTAAACTGAATACAATATCCATACATTCAACAACGAATACAGTGCTCCAGAATTGGTTCAAGCGGATAAACTTAGTGAATTTATCAAGACGTGATGTTTCGCCCTCTTCAATACTATCCACTTCTGGGGTCAAATGCTTATACCATAATCTTACCAAGAATAATCCACCGGCGATCTTTACCCAAGCGCCTATTGAAGGATTGTAAATTAAATAAGACACCAAGAACAAACTCAATCCACGGAACACATACGCGCCTATAATACCATAGCGTAATGCTTTTTTACGTTCTTCAAGGTTCGTAAGGTTTTTGTTTACGATAACCGCCAATACGCTGGCGTTATCGATACTCAAGATCACTTCGATCAAAAGGATATTTAAAAATACTAAAATTAATGCTGTCATGTTTTCTTTGTTTTAATTATTATTTTACGAAATTTAGAATATCCTGAAGCGCTCCATATTCAGGATTGATACATCCGGTTAGGATCTCATTTGTGTGATTGAATCCTATGCAAATGAATACTACTCCCATTATTATTTGGCCCACTCTGAAAACTCCCATCATTGTAGGCATTGTATCGGCATGATTCCACCACTTTTCAGTAATAAGCTTATATTTCTTCAAGAAATGGATTATACAAAAGAATCCAAAGCCTAGAATTAAAAGCCACTTTATCGCATGAACTACTTGCTGTTTAACTAACACGTAATAAACGTGCTCAGCGCCCACCTTCAATGACGAGGCCAATCCTGAGATGCCAGCCTTAACGTCTCCGTAAACCTTACTGAAGGTCATTTTAGAGCTATCAGGGATTTCGGATTCATCCTTTACTGCAACTGCGGCTTTTGAAGTGTCCTCAACTGCCAGTATTTCTTTTAAATCCTTCAGATGGCTTTTCCCCATCTTAATCACAGTGTCTATCTGTTTTATTGACTGCCCGGAAACTGATTGCGCGATCAACAACATTATTAATACTAATTTTTTCATTTTG
>Ga0172380_10001311_pt1 | contig 42997 bp, 28 predicted proteins | sample Leawe162metaG_FD_119747 | JGI IMG/M metagenome (GOLD analysis project Ga0172380, IMG submission 119747) | Leachate microbial communities from a municipal landfill in Southern Ontario, Canada - Leachate well 162 metaG | ecosystem: Engineered > Solid waste > Landfill > Unclassified | place...
ATCGATGCTCACATGATGCGGATCGGGGTCGCCCCTGAGGATGCCGTACCCATAGTATTGCAACTGCCGAAGATACTTGGCCGGGCTAAGTTCGGGGGAATAGACCTTGATCTTGCCGGTGAATAGATAGTAGCCCAACCACAGGAAGAAATCGGCGAGCAGTACAAAGCCAACCCAGTTATGAACGACCACCGCTGTCTTGAACGGCACCAGATGGATCAGGTCGAGATACCGGATCTGCAGGCCTGTGCCGATCAACAAGACAAAACCGAAGGCATTGGTCCAGTGCCAGATCCTGACTGGGAGCGGATTGAGGTAGAGCCTTTCCATGGCTGACTCCTGCGATATTGAGTCGTCGTCGTCCGTGCGGCAACTCTTCTCAAATACGGTTGTTCGCAGTGTTCAGAGTAGAGGTTGTTGGCGGTATGTCAAGGAGCCTTTTGGACGAATCCATTGCAAATCGCAGACGATGACCCACAGGGATCAATCACTGGTGTCGAAATGGTATGGAGATTCGGAAGATCGGCATTCATTACGGCGCATCTTGTTCAAGTTCTGGAAATGCTGACGGACGGCAGCTAACTGTTGCCTCGACCGAATTACGCAAGCTGGTGCTATACAACTCAACTGGGCGAAGAACCCTTCCATAACAGCATGACGCAGCAGGTCTTAGGCGCACAAACACACCCGCATAAAAAAGTGGGAGAATGCCGCCGATCAATATCGGCCTTCTTGCCGTTGTGTCGCTTGTAAAGCATCATGATTCTCATTTGACGCCTATCCTGACCTCATGCGTATCCTTTTTGCTGACGACTCCAAGGCCACTGCTGCCCCCACTATTGAGTTTCTAAGGCAACGCGGATATCGCGTCACCTATGTGTTGGACGGCCGCGCCGCCGTGGAAGCCTACCAGGCTGAAACACCCGATCTCGTGCTAATGGATGTGGTAATGCCGGAAATGGACGGCATCGAGGCAACCCGGCGCATCAAAGCTCTAGGCGGTGCGCGTTGGATTCCCGTAATGTTGATGACAGGACTCACCTCCAAGGAGGAAATCGTTGCCGGGCTCGATGCGGGTGCCGACGACTACCTCACCAAACCCATCGTTCTTGAGGTGCTCGAAGCCCGCGTGCGCTCGATGCAGCGAATCGCCACCATCCAGGACAGCCTGTTTGGCGTCCTTGACAACGTCTATGAGGCAATCCTCACCATCGATGAAGCCGGCATCGTCAAGAGCTACAATTTGGCAGCAGAGCGTATCTTCGGTCATACCGCCGCCGAAGTCGTTGGCCGTAATGTTAAATGCCTGATGCCATCCCCTTACGCCGACGAGCACGATGGTTACCTCGCACGCTACGTCAAAGAGCGTACCCCCCACGTGATAGGCATTGGCCGCAAGGTCTGTGGATTGCGCAAGAACGGCGACATTTTCCCAATGCGGCTCGCTGTAACGGAAGTTCGCCTCAACAAATCGAGTCAGTTCATCGGGTTGATCAGCGATATTTCTGAAGAAGAACTGGCTCGACAGCGCATAGAATTCCTGGCGCTACATGACCCGCTGACCACTCTTCCAAACCGGGCACACTTCAACGACGCCCTCGACGCCATGCTCAAGAAGACGGATGGCTCAATGCATGCGGTGCTGTTTATCGATCTGGATGGCTTCAAGCCTATCAATGATACGCTTGGTCACGAAGCCGGGGATGAAGCCCTGAAAGCGGTCGCTAGCCGATTGCGCCACAACACGGCTTCTGGCGACTTTGTTGCGCGCCTAGGCGGTGACGAATTTGTCGCCATTGCCCACGGAATTGCTGATCCTGATGCCGGTCTCACCATTGCCAATCGTTTGCTGGAAGCGATTTCGCAACCCCTGACCTTGCTCGGTACACCCTGTCGTATGGGTGCCAGCATCGGCGTCGCCATCGCCCCCCAGCATGGCACCACGGCTAATGACATACTCACTGCGGCGGACGATGCCATGTATGCGGCAAAGCGCGGTGGCAAGAACCGTTGCATACTGGGATCAACGTCTAGAGCGATGTCCTGATGGATGCCAATAGAGATGGAGAAGCCACTGTGGCAGCCCAAGCCAAAGGGATTTCGATCACCTCGGCGCTAATTTATAATATCGCGCTGCTGACCGCCGTTTTTGGTGCCCTCAGCGTCTGGTTGATCACACTATGGGGAACACAGGACATTCATGTCCGTGAACGAGATCGGCTTGATGCCGCCGCCCGCGGCATCGCCCGGCAGATTTCCCTGGAACTGGACGAGCGGCACGCCGACGTTCAATCTGTACGCGACCTGTTCGAGCACGAACTCACGACTGCATCGGTACAGCAAAAGCGAGAAGTCCTCGATCGTACCCGTGCCAGCTATAAGCATTTTTCCTGGATGGGTGTCGTATCGACCGATGGCGGGATATATATCGGTACCGGGGGTCTATTGGAAGGACTCAGTGTCGCCGGGCGCAATTGGTTTAACGGCGCGATGAAGGAACCGGTATTTTTCGGCAATATCCATCCTGCAAAACTGCTTGAACCACATATAAAGAACGCTGACGGAGCCCCTCTCTACCTGCTCGATATTGCGTTACCACTGCACGGATCTGGCGGAGAGGTCATCAGTGTAGTTGGCAGTCACCTAAATTGGCAAATGATCGAAGAGGTGGTGCGACAGGTTCTTGGGACCGTTTCGGATGCCACACATCTAGCCGCTACCGTCGTTGCAGCCGATGGGTCAATCCTTTACGACACCAGAGGCGCAACTGGGAATATCAAGGATTTGCTTCAATCCGGCGGATCCAGCCAGATGGCCGAAGGAACGTGGCCATCTGAGCAGGAAGACTCATTTTTTGTTGCGACCTCGACACCGCCTACCCGTGCCATCAATAACCTGGATTGGCACATTGTGGTCCGCGAATCGGCACCTGCCGTCAAAGCAGGTATCGCTCAAATGAAATGGAAAATAATTGGCGGCAGCCTGCTGATCGGCCTGCTATTTTCTGGGCTCGGACTTCTATCCGTACGCGCCGTCACTCGGCCAATTCAGTCCTTGGCGGGAGACATAACGAGATTCGGCGAAACCGAATCGATGCCGCCCGAGGCATCTGCTCCCGAACGTATCATCGAAGTTCGCAATCTTCGTAACTCGTTCCAAATAATGGCAGCCAACGTCGTAAAGCAAAAAGAGCTACTTGAAGACACGCAGTCTGAAATTGTCAGAACGCTGGCCAGGGCTGGAGAATTCCGCGACAACGAGACCGGTAATCATGTTTTTCGGATGAGTCTTTGTTGTGAGCACTTGGCGGTACTTGCCGGACTTGACCTTGAACAAACCGCGATGCTCCGGCTGGCAAGCAAGATGCACGACGTAGGCAAGATCGGTATTCCAGACAATGTGCTACTTAAACCGGGCCGGTATGACGAAGCCGAGCGGGCCATCATGGAACGCCATTGCGAAATCGGCGCCAAGATTTTATCCGGCGTCGAAACAACGTTAACCTTGATGGCGCGCACGATTGCCATCAGTCATCATGAGAAATGGGACGGCAGCGGGTACCCAAACCATCTGGCAGGCAACGGCATACCAATCGAAGGGCGAATTGCCGCCATTTGCGACGTATTTGACGCGCTGCTCTCCAGTCGGCCATACAAGCAGGGGTGGTCTATCGAAAAGGTTAAGGACTTCATGCACGAACAGTCGGGACACCATTTCGATCCGGCGCTTGTGGCACTATTCCTGGAGCACCTTTCGGATTTTGTAGAGATTCGCGACTACTTCCGCGACGAGGCTTCTCCTGACGGCGCGGTTAGCCGCCTTATTCACCGATCAAAAGAAGTTGTGGTTGTTAACGGTTGATGGGGCGCAAGAGGTATTGGATTGCACAATTTTTGAGCAATATTGTGCCTCCCCCAACCCCCGATGATCAACATATCGGGAACGTACTGATGCTTGATTACGGAGAGACAAGCGCGCTGGCGGCGATGAAATAGATATCGCGCAGCAGATGGTGAGATGCGAGCGCGGCGGATGTTGTGGATGATTGCGGCTCCGCCGATCTGGCCCGGTAAATTTTGCGGGCTAACCGCAGAGCGGTCTTCTCCTCGGCCACGCCACGGCGCAAGCTGGCAAGTCCTCGGATTCGATCAGCAGAAATGTGTGCAGTTAGCACCGTGAGGACGAGCGAATACCGCAAACTTGCCGCGCTCCCCTGGCTATTGCGTCCAAATACAGCCGATTCGGAACTGTTGACGGCGGCGTTCGCTATAATCGGCAGGATGACCCAGAAAGTTTATATCCGCAGTTTCGGCTGCCAGATGAACGAATACGATTCGGCCAAGATCGCCGACGTGTTGGCTCAGTCCGCAGGAACAGCCGGCAGCGAGCCGACCGACTCCCCCGAAGATGCCGACATCATTCTGTTCAACACCTGTTCGGTGCGCGAAAATGCGCAGGAGAAAGTGTTTCACGATCTCGGCCGGGTGCGGCATCTGAAAAAGCTGAAGCCGAACCTGCTGATCGGCGTCGGCGGTTGCGTGGCCAGCCAGGAAGGCGCCGCGATCCTCGCCCGCGCGCCTTTCGTGGACCTGGTGTTCGGCCCGCAAACCCTGCACCGCCTGCCGCAGCTGATTGCGGCGCGCCACGCCAGCGGCCGCGCCCAGGTCGATGTTTCGTTCCCGGCCATCGAGAAGTTCGACGCGCTGCCGCCGCCGCGCAAGGAAGCCGCAGCGGCTTTCGTCTCGATCATGGAAGGCTGCTCGAAATTTTGCAGCTTCTGCATCGTGCCTTACACGCGCGGCGAGGAGGTGTCGCGACCGATTGAGGATGTGCTGACCGAAGTGGCCGGGCTGACGGCGCAGGGCGTCAAGGAAGTGACCCTGCTCGGGCAGAACGTCAATGCCTACCGCGGCAAGCTCGGCGGCGACGACACGGTCGACCTGGCTTTCCTGATCGAGACGCTGGCCGAAATGCCCGGCATCGAACGCATCCGCTTCACCACCTCGCATCCTCGCGAAATGAGCCAACGCCTGATCGACACCTACGCCAAAGTGCCGAAGCTGGTCTCGCATCTGCACCTGCCGGTGCAATCGGGTGCCGACCGCGTCCTGGCAGCGATGAAACGCGGCTACACCGCGCTCGAATACAAGAGCATCGTCAGGAAGCTGCGGGCAGTGCGGCCCGACCTTTCGCTGTCGTCGGATTTCATCGTCGGGTTTCCGGGAGAAACCGACGCCGATTTCGTGGCGACCCTGAAGCTGATCGAGGAAGTCGGCTTCGACGGCAGCTTCAGTTTCCTGTACAGCCCGCGCCCCGGCACACCGGCCGCCGACCTGGCCGACGACACTGCGCTGGAAGTCAAGCAGGCGCGCTTGCAGCGGTTGCAGCAACTCGTCGATCAGCAGGCCGGCGCATGCAGCGCAGCCATGGTGGGCAGCGTGCAACGCCTGTTGGTAGAGGGCCATGCCAGGAAAGACGGTACGGAACTGGCCGGCCGCAGCGACAACAACCGCGTCGTCAATTTCGCCGGACCGCCGCGGCTGATCGGAGAGTTCGTCGAGGTGCGCATCACTGCCGCTCGCGCGCATTCGCTGCGCGGCGAACTCCTGACCGGGGAGCGCTGAATTGCGTCCGCAGGATATCGTTCTCGACCCGCCCGACAACGAGCGCCTCGCCAACCTGTGCGGCGCCCTCGACGAAAATCTGCGCCAGATCGAGACGGCTTTCGACGTGGTGCTGGCACGGCGCGGCGAACGCTTCCGCATCAGCGGCGACGGCGCACCAAAAGCTGCCGCCGCTCTGCGTCACTTTTATGAGAGAGCCAAGGAACCGCTGTCCATCGACGAGATCCAACTCGGCCTGATCGAGCTGGCGCGGCATCATGATCCGAGCATCGCGCCGTCGGCACCGGTGTTGATGACGCGCAAATCCGACCTGCACGGCCGCACCCCGCGCCAGGTCCAGTACTTGCGCCAGATCCAGGATCACGACATCACCATCGGCATCGGCCCGGCCGGTACCGGCAAGACCTACCTCGCCGTCGCCAGCGCGGTGGATGCACTGGAGCGCGATCTGGTCAGCCGCATCGTACTGACACGACCGGCGGTGGAAGCCGGCGAGCGGCTGGGCTTCCTGCCGGGAGACCTGGCGCAAAAGGTCGATCCCTACCTGCGCCCGCTTTATGACGCGCTCTACGACCTCATGGGCTTCGAAAAAGTGGGCAAGTTGTTCGAGCGCCAGTGCATCGAAGTCGCACCGCTCGCCTATATGCGCGGACGCACCCTCAATCATGCCTTCATCATTCTCGACGAAGCGCAGAACACCACCCCGGAACAGATGAAGATGTTCCTGACGCGCATCGGCATCGGCGCCAAGGCCGTGATCACCGGCGATATCACCCAGATCGACCTGGGTCGCGGCCAGAAGAGTGGCCTGGTCGAAGCGCGGGCGATACTCGCCGAAGTGCGCGGCATCGCCTTCACCGACTTCCTCGCCGAGGACGTGGTGCGCCACCCCTTGGTGGCGCGCATCGTGGCGGCGTACGAGGCGCATGGACAAGCCAACCCCTAAGATTTCCCTGTCGGTGCAATATGCCGGCAACCCCGCCGGGTTGCCCACCAGGCCCAGGCTGCGGCGCTGGGTAAGCACCGCACAGACGTGCGACGTTGCGGTGACGATACGCTTCGTCGATGCCGAAGAGGGACACCGGCTGAATCGCCAATACCGCAGCAAGGATTACCCGACCAACGTGCTGTCCTTCGCCTATGAGGGACCGCCCCACGTCGCCGGCGACCTGGTGCTGTGCGTGCCGGTGGTGCAGCGCGAAGCCGTCGAGCAGGGCAAACCCGCCGATGCCCATTTTGCCCATCTGGTGGTGCATGGTATGCTGCATTTACAGGGATACGAGCACGAAACCGATGCCGAAGCCGCCCGGATGGAAGCACAGGAACGCGAGATACTCGCCAGACTCGGTATCCCCGACCCGTATTGAGAAACTATGGAACCTGGAAGTCGACCTACCACCCCAAAAACGAAGGCGGGCACTAGCCTGCTCGAACGTCTTTCCGCGCTGCTGACGCGCGCACCGGAAGACCGCGAGCAACTCCTCGATCTGTTGCATACCTCCTTCGAGCGCAATTTGCTCGATGCCGATGCGCTTTCCATCATCGAAGGCGCGCTCGGCGTTTCCGACATGCAGGTGCGCGACATCATGGTGCCGCGCGCCCAGATGGATGTCATCGCGATCGAGGACACCCCGGAGAAGATCGCCGAATTCGTCATCGAGGCCGCCCACTCGCGATTCCCCGCCATCGGCGAAAATCGCGACGATGTGCTCGGCATTCTGTTGGCGAAGGACTTGCTGCGCCATTTCGCCGGCATGGAGTTCGACTTGCGCGATTCGCTGCGGCCGGCGGTGTTCATCCCCGAATCCAAGCGGCTCAACGTGCTGCTGCGCGAATTCCGCGCCTCCCGCAACCACATGGCGATCGTGGTCGACGAATACGGCGGCGTGGCGGGCCTGGTGACCATCGAGGACGTGCTCGAGCAGATCGTCGGCGACATTGAGGATGAATACGATTTCGACGAGGCCGCCGACAACATCGTGCTCGACAATGCCGGCCGCTATCGCGTCAAAGCCACCACCGAGATCGGCGACTTCAACACCGCCTTCGGCACGGATTTCCCCGACGAGGAATTCGACACGCTCGGCGGGCTGGTCATCCACCAGCTCGGCCGCTTGCCCAAGCGCGGCGAAACCTTGCAACTGGGCAGCTTGCGCATCCAGGTATTGCGCGCCGACAGCCGCCGGGTGCATACGCTGCTGGTGGACCGGCAAAGCGTCTTTCCGCTGGATGACTAACTTCCGTGTCGAGTTCGCCGCGCTGCTGCTCGGCGCGTTGACCGTCTGCGGCTTTGCGCCGCTCCACCTGTTTCCGCTGCCACTGGCGACAATGGCTTTGCTGTTTGTGCTGTGGCGCCAGGCCGGCACGCTACGCCAAGCTGTCCGGATAGGCTGGCTGTGGGGTTGCGGCTGTTTCCTGGGCGGAGTGTCCTGGATATACATCAGCATGCACGATGTCGGCGGCATGCCGGCACCGCTGGCCGCGGCGGCGACCTTCCTCTTCTGCGCCTTTCTGGCGCTGTTTCCGGCGCTGGCCGGCTGGCTGTTCAAGCGCTGGCAGAGCGGCAGCCGCTGGCGCGACATATTGCTGCTGGCAGGCATCTGGACGCTCAGCGAGTGGTTGCGCGGCTGGTTGTTCAGCGGCTTCCCCTGGCTGACGCTCGGCTATTCCCAGGGTCCGCCAAGTCCGCTGGCGGGCTTTGCGCCGGTACTCGGCGTGTATGGCATCGGCTTCATCGTCGCGGGGCTGGCCGCGCTTCTGGCATACGCCTGGCAGCGTCTGGCGGCCTGGGCGATGCTGCTCGGCGCGCTGGCATGCGGCTACCTGTTGCAGCAGGTTGCATGGACCCATCCGGTCGGCGCCCCGCTGACAGTCAGCCTGCTGCAGGGGAATATTTCGCAGGACAGCAAATGGGACCTGGAACGCTTGCAGGATTCGCTCGACACCTATGCGCGACTGGCGCGCGAGCATCCGGCGCAACTGGTGGTCATGCCGGAAACCGCGCTGCCGATGTTCCTGGACGACGTGCCGAACGAATACCTGGATGGGCTGCTGGCAAGCGGCCCGACGCTGTTCGGCGTCGCGGTCGTCAGCCGTGCCAGCGGCAAGCCGGAAAGCTACGCCAACGCCGCCGTGGCAATGCCTGCGGCGGGCAAGTTTCAGGTATATGCCAAGTCGCATCTGGTGCCGTTTGGTGAATTCGTGCCGCTGGGCTTCGACTGGTTCATGGCTTTATTGCGCATGCCCATGTCGGACTTCAGCCCGGGGCCGCCACACCAGCCGCCGCTCGCCATCGCCGGACAACAGGTCGCACCGAACATCTGCTACGAGGACTTGTTCGGCGAAGAAATTCTGCGGGCGCTGCCGCAGGCGACGCTGCTGATCAATCTCTCGAATACCGCATGGTTCGGCGATTCCCTGGCACAACCGCAACACTTGCAGATTGCCCAACTGCGCGCCCTCGAAACCGGCCGCTACATGCTGCGCGCCACCAACACCGGCATGACCGCCGTGGTTCGGCCAGATGGCGTGGTCGCCGCCGCACTGCCGGCGTTCACGGTGGATGCCCTCACCGCCGAGGTCAGCGGCTATGCCGGGACGACCCCTTTTGCCTATTGGGGCAATACGCTGGTCTTGCTGCTGGCGGCGTGCGCCCTGCTGCCGACGATCCGGGTCAGATTCCATCATTCGCGCAAAATATGATAAATTACTAATCGTTTTCCAAGTCTTGGGCATGAATTTCACAGCGCTGCAGGAGAACAAAAAATGCGCGCCGAGAAAATAACCTTACGGAGATAAATCGTTGCGGGTATACCCGGTTAATGCGAACTGCCTGATCTTTTGGTTCGTCCTGCTGTGCTCCGCGCTTTGCTCCGCGCTTTGCTCCGGATTGGCAGCGGCCGAGCCGGCAATCGACTGGGAACAACAGTTGGCGCAAGGCATCTCCCTGCGTGAGCAAGGCGATCTGCAACGATCCGCCAAGCTGTTGGCTGCCGTCAGTCAGTCGGCGCCTTCGAACCGACTACAGTCGCTTGCCGCCGGCGAACTCGGCATTGCCTTGCTGCAGTCCCAACAGCACGAGGCGGCAGAACCCGAGCTGCAAAAAGCCTATGGCTTTTTCACCGGAACCGGCAAAGCCCGCTGGGCGGTTTATCTCGGCAATCTGGCTCAGGTGCACAAGCAGCGGCAGGCTGCGACACGCTACTATCAGGAGGCGGCCGATTTGGCGGTGGGACAGGACCCCGACATCGAATTCAGCGCTCAACTCAACCTGGCGCGTCTCAGTACCGACAAACAACGCCTTGAAGCGCTTGCCGGAATTTCCTCAAAACTCGATGCGGCGCCAGGCCAGGCCAGCCTGGCGCGGCATCATCTGAACCTGGGCAACCAGCTGCGCCTGCTCGGCGTCACTGCCTTGCCTCTCGCCTATCAGCACCTCGACACGGCGCGCCGTTTGGCGCAGCAGTCGGGAAATAAGCGTTTACTGGCCGAGGCCCAGGATACGCTGGCGCAACTTTATGAAGATCGTGGACGTCACCAGGATGCATTGCTTCTTACCGGGCAGGCGACCGAACTCGCACGTTCCTTGCCGGCAGGACTCAGCGCCGATTTGTTGATCAACCTGGAATGGCGGCAAGGCCGGCTGTTCCGCCAGCAAGGCAAGCCGGGCATGGCGCTGGCTGCCTACCGTCGCGCTGTCGATCAGATCGAAGCCGTGCGCCAGGACATTCCGGTTGAATACGAGAACGGCCACTCCTCGTTTCACGATACGCTGGAACCGATTTATCTCGGCTATGCCGACCTGCTGCTATTGCAGATCGATCAGCAGCCGGCGGCAACCCAGGCATTGCAGTTGCGGCATGTGCTGACGACACTGGAATTGATCCGGCAATCCGAGATGCAGGACTTCCTCGGCGACCGCTGCGCCGTCGAGACGGTGCAGGGCGGCAGCGCCGGTCAAGTTACTCCGGGAACGGCCATCCTCTACCCGCTGATCCTGCCGGATCGCCTCGAATTGCTGCTGGCCATCGACGGCAACGTGATCCGCCGCACCAGCCAGGTGGGCAGCACCGAATTGCGCAAGACCGCCACGGCTTTTGCCGGGATACTGCGGCGCGGCGATGACGATTTCTTGAAACTTTCCCAGCAGTTCGAGGGCTGGCTGCTCAAGCCTTTTGCCGAGACCCTGGCCACGGCACAGATCAAGAACCTGGTGGTGGTGCCGGACGGCGTGCTCAGGCTGGTGCCGATGGCGGCGCTGCACGACGGCAAGCAGTATGCCATCGAGAAATATGCGATTTCCATGGTCACCGGAATGACCATGACCAATGTCTCGGGCTTCGACAGCAAGGTGGTCGCCCTGGTCGCCGGCATTGCCCTACCCGGACCGGTGGTCGACAAGCTGGGTCCGTTGCTGGCTTCCAAGATTTTGCAGGAGGGGGATGCTTCCCAAAGCGAGGCGACAACGCGCGGCTTGGCGGGCAAGCGCGAACTGCGCGCCATCCGTTCCACCAAGACCCCTGCGGACAAGGGAAGCACCCTGCGCAGCGCCGAGGATCTGCGCGCCAAGCTGGCCTTGCCGGGGGTCAAGAAGGAAGTGAATGGGCTCGATGACATTCTGCACGGCGGGCGCATGCTCGACGACGGCTTTACCATCGACAGCTTCCGCAATGCCGCGCAATCCGGAGACTACCGTATCCTCCACCTGGCCTCCCATGGTGTGTTCGGGGGAAGCGCCGAAACCAGTTTCATCATGGCCTATGACGATGTATTGACCATGAATGGGCTACAGACACTGCTCAAGTCGGAAAAATTCAAGAAATATCCGATCGAGCTGCTCAGCCTGTCGGCCTGCCAGACCGCCGAAGGCAACGACCGCGCGCCGCTGGGCATTTCCGGCGCCGCCATCAAGGCGCGCGCCAAGAGCGTGCTGGGCACGCTGTGGCCGGTGGAGGATGACGCCGCGCGCAGCATCATGGAGTCGCTCTACACCGGCTTGACCAAGGGACAATTGACCAAGACGGAAGCCTTGCGCCAGGCGCAGATCAAGCTGATCCGCAATCCCGACAGCGATCATCCGTTCTATTGGGCGCCATTTGTTCTGATTGGAAACTGGCTGTAATGAAACCGATCCATTCCCGCATCTTGCTGCCCGCGTGCGTCCTTGCGGCAACGACGGCCGTGGCTTTCGCCCAGATCAGAACCGACGCCAGCCTTGGCAGGGCGGCGCAATCCCTGAGCGGCCCCAATTACCTGATCTCCGAGTCGCTGGGCAGGCTGGCGGGCAACAACCTGTTCCACAGTTTTCAGACCTTCAGTATCAACACCGGAGAAACAGCCAATTTCACCACCACTACGGCCGGCCTGGCCAACGTCATCAGCCGTGTCACCGGCGGCAGCCTGTCGCAGATCAATGGCACGCTGAGGCTGACCGCCCAGGGCAGCACGCCGAGCTTTTTCCTGATCAACCCGGCCGGCGTGACTTTCGGCAGCGGCGCTTCGATCAACGTGCCCGGCGCGTTCTATGTCAGCACCGCCAACTATGTCAAATTCTCCGACGGCAACTTCTATTCGGATACGGCGACGACGAGCACATTTTCCACCGCCTCGCCGGAAGCCTTCGGCTTTCTCGGCAACAGCAGCGCGACGGTTTCGGCGCTCAACGCCACGCCGCAAAATGCGCCGGGGCAACCGGCCCGTCCCAGCCTGTTCGTAGGCACCGACAAGCCGATCCATGTCGTGGCCGGCGACGTCACCATCAACAGCAGCGTCATCGGCAACGAAAGCGGCGATGTGCGCATCGTCGCCCTGGGCCGGCCGAGCCAGGAAACCCAAGTGCCGCTGAGCGGCAGCTTCAATGCGGCGAGGGGCAGCCTGCAAATCATCAACGGCGGCCAGATCAATTCGTCGACCAACAGCAACAAGGATGTCGGCTCGGTGCAGGTCTATGCCGGCGACATCACCATCGACAAGCAGACGGCGAGCCGCGACACCGGCATCATCAGCCAGGCCGATCCAGGCTCGTCGGGATTGACGGGCGATATCACGCTGATCGCCACGGGCGATCTCACAATCGCCAACGGCGGCAAGATCTCGTCGACCAACAGCGCCACCGCCGCCAATCCGGACGGCATCACGCCCAGCACGCTGACCATCATGGCCAGGAATATCAGCCTGGACGGTGGCCAGATCCTGGCCGAGACGCGCGGCAACGTCGACGCCAGCACAGTCAAGATCGCCGCAGCGGGCACCCAGTCCAGCCCTTACGGCGCCAGCGATTTCGATAGCACCGGGTTCGTCGCCAACGGCAACCTGACGCTGGCGAACAGCGCCTGGATCAACGGCAACACCTATCTTTCCGGCAACAGCGCGCCCATCGCCATCAAGGCCGGCAACCTGGCCGTCAACGGCAACGGCCGCGGCACACTGATCGTCTCGAGCACGCTCAATCCCGGAGCAGGCCAAGCTGCGCTGGCCACCGGCGACGGCGGCAGCATCGCCATCACGGCAAGCAGCCTCACGCTCAGCAAGGGCGGTCAGATTCAAAGCTCCACCGTCACCCAAGGCAAGGCCGGCGCGATCACGGTCAATTCCGGCAGCATCAGCATCGAGGGACAGCAAGGGGTGCAGACCGGAATATTCGCCACGGCCAACCAGGGCTCTTCCGGGCAAGCGGGGACCATCACGCTGAACGCCCCCAACGGCGCCATCAACATCACCAGCAACGCCGCCGTCACGGTGCAAAACGACGCCAGCGTCAGCGCCGCGCAACTCGCCGGGATCAACCAGACCACCCTGTCGATGACTGGGAAGAGCGTCACCTTGGACAGCAACGCTCAGGTCTCCGCTTCGACCGGCGGCAATGTCGCCGGCAGCAAGATCGAGGTCAAGTCGCTTGGCGGCGACATCACGATCAAGAACGGCGCCTTCATCCAAGGAGCGACCACGGGGTCGGGCAATGCCGCGGAAATCGACGTGAACGCCAGCGGCAACCTGTTCCTGACCAACGGTTCCTACATCAACGGCAACACGTCCCAGTCGGGACAAGCCGCTGCGCTGACGATCCAGGCCGCCAATATCACTCTCGACGGCAACGGTAAATCGGCGATCATTTCCTCGGAGGCGATTTCCGGGCCGAACCGCGCCGCCGCCACCGGCAGCGGCAACCTGGTGGACATCACGACACCCGGCACCCTGAGCCTGATCAATGGCGGCCAGATCAAAAGCTCCAGCAGCAGTGACGGCGATGCCGGCATGGTCCACGCCCATGCCGGCACTATCCTCATCGACGGGCAGAGCAACACCAATGCGATGACCGGCATCTTCAACGTCACCACCGGACACGGCGACAGCAAGGAAATCATCATCACCGCGAGCAATGACCTGACCGTCAAGGGCTTGGGGCAGATCAACGCCACGTCGACGGCGCCCACCGGCAATGCCGGCGCGATTACCATCGACACCGGCAGCCTGACGGTGGACGGCATGAAAGCCTTCTCCGGCACCATCACCGCCCCCGACGGCACGCCGCGCACGGTGAATGGCTTTGTCTACAGCAACATCAGTTCCGAAGCGGGCACCCCGTCCCCCGGCGTCACTGGGGATGTCACCATCACCGCACGGGAAGGCATCACGCTGTCCAACAGCGGCCGGATTTCCGTTTCCAACCTGGCCAACGTCTCCGATCCTTCCGCCATCAACAACCTCCCCGAAAACCAGAAACCCAATCTGACCCTGTCGGCAAAGAGTATCGTTCTCGACGGCGACGGGCAGATCACCGCCTCCACCAGCGGCAGCGTCGACGCCAGCAAGATCAAGGTGACCGCAACCGGCGGCAATATCGAACTGAAGAACGGCGGCAACATCGTCGGCTCGACCACCGGCAAGGGCAACGCCGGCGTGCTGGACATCACGGCGAATGGCGGAAACCTAAGCATCAGCGACGGCGGCAACATTCAAAGCACGACGCGCGGCGAAGGCAAGGCAGGAGCGGTGACGGTATTGGCCGACAACATCTTCATCAGCGGGCAGATGCCAGGCAAGCAGACGGGTATCTTCGCCGCCGCATACCCCAATTCCGGCGGTCAGGCCGGAACCCTCACCCTGGACGCCAGCAAGGGCGAGATCAGCTTGGCCAACGGCGCCCTGGTTTCGGTGCAGAACGACGCCATGGTCGGCGCCGAACAACTGGCAAAGCTCACCCCGACCAGCTTGTCGATGACGGCCAAATCCATCACGTTCGACAGCAAAGCGCAGATTCTCGCCTCGACCAGCGGCAATGCCGACGCCAGTTCGATCAGCCTCAAGTCTCTGGGCGGCAATGTCGTCATCAAGAACGGCGCGGCGGTGCAAGGCGCCACCACCGGTTCCGGCGACGCGGCGGCGATCGTCGTCAATGCCGGTGGCGACTTGCAGCTCAGCAACGGCGCATTCATCAACGGCAATACTTCGAATTCCGGCAAGGCGGCATCGATCAGCATCCAGGCCGTCAACGTCACGCTCGACGGCAACGGCAAGGCGGCGGTCATTTCCTCGGAAAGCAACAGCCCGCAGCTTTCCCCCGCCTTCAACGGCAGCGGCAACCTGGTAGATGTCGCGGCCACGGGCGATCTGACCCTGGTCAACGGTGGCCAGATCAAGAGTTCCAGCAACAGCTACGGCGATTCGGGCATCGTGCGCGCCACGGCCAAGAACCTCGTCATCGACGGGCAGAACAGCGTCGGCGCGATGACCGGCATATTCAATGTCACTACCGGGCGCGGCGACAGCAAGGAAATCGTCATCACGACCGGCAACGACCTGACCGTCAAGGGCTTGGGCCAGATCAACGCCACGTCGACGGCACCCACCGGCAAGGCCGGCGCGATCACCATCGACACCGGCAGCTTGACCGTCGACGGCATGAAATCGTTCAGCGGAAAAATTACGCTGCCCGACGGCACCCAGCGCGAAACCAACGGTTTCGTCTTCAGCAACATCAGTTCGGAGGCGGGCACCTCCTCCTCGGGCGTGACCGGCGACGTCACCATCACCGCCAAGGAAACCATCGCCTTGTCGGACGGCGGCCGGATCTCCGTTTCCAACCTGGCCAACGTCGGCAATCCGGCCAGCATCAACAGCGTCGCCGACAACCTCAAGCCGAATCTGACCTTGCTGGGCAAGAACGTCAGCCTGTCCGGCAACGCCCTGATAACCGCCGAAACGCGCGGCAATGTCGATGCCAGCAAGATCAAGGTGGTCGCCGCGGGAGCCCAGGCCACCAGCCTCGATGCCATAGATATCGATTCCTCCAGCTTCGTTCCCGCCGGCAACCTGACGCTCGGCGACCGCGCAGCGATCACCGGCAACACCTACTCCTCCGGCAAAGCCGGGACGGTGACGGTGAAGGCCGGCAACATCGCTCTCGACAGCGGCGGGAAAATTTCGAGCGCGGCCGACGGAAATGCCAGCGGCGATGCCGGCAGCGTTTCGGTGACCGCCACTGGCAACCTGACGGTAGGCGCCGGCACGGCGATCACCACGGCAACCCAGACCAAGACCACGGGCGATGCCGGCAGCGTCGTGGTGAGTGTCGCCAAGGATTTGTCGGTGTTGCAGGGCGGCCAAATTTCCTCGGCCACCGGCACCCCTCAGGGCGTTGCCGGTTCGGTGCTGATCAATACCGGAACCCTGCTGGTGGATGGCATTCAGAACGGCAAAGCGAGCAGTATCAGCGCCTCCGCGGCTACCGGATCATCGGGGCAAACGGGAACCGTGTCGGTGACGGCAAGCGGCGCGGCGACGCTCAGCAAAGGCGGGACTCTTTCGGTGCAGAACGATGCGACAGTGAGCAAGCCGGCGAGTCTGACGCCAACCACGCTGACGCTGTCGGCAACCAGCATCACGGCGGATGGCGCGGAGATCACCGCATCGACTTCGGGCAATGTCGCTGCTAGCGACATCAAGATCAAGTCCAGCACTGACATCCTCCTCAAGAACAACACACTCATCAAGGGAAAGACTACCGGTTCCGGTGACGCTGGTCTGATCGAGGTCAGCGCCACGGGCAATCTGAACATGGCGAATGGCGCGGCGATCAACGGCAATACCAGCCTGTCCGGAAATGCCGGGGCTGTCACTGTCACGGCCGCCAACATCACCCTGGATGGCAACGGCAAATCGACGCCGATCTCTTCAGGCACCGAAGCCACTGATGTGGCGCATCTGGCCGACGCAACCGGCAAGGGCGGAACGGTGGCGGTCACCACGCCGGGCGCGCTGAAGCTGCTCAACGGCGGCCAGATTCAGAGTTCCTCGATGACCAAGGGGGATGCCGGCTCGGTATCGGTGAGTGCGGGCAGCATCCTGGTGGATAACCTGGCCGGCGGCGCTACCACTTTCGGGGGCATCTTCAGCACAGCGAGCGGAGCGGGCAACAGCGGCTCGATTCAGGTCGTCTCGGGCGGCGATGTGATCGTCAGGAACCAGGGACAGATTAATGCGACCACTTTCGCCAGTGGCGATGCCGGGATAGTGAACGTCAGCGCGGGCAACCTGACGGTAGCGAACGGCGGCTGGATATCATCGGATACCACCGGTGCAGGCAAGGCTGGAACAGTCACGGTCAAGGCCGGCAACATCGGCCTCGACAACGGTGGCAAGATATCCAGCACAGCCAACAAGACTGCCAGCGGCGATGCCGGCAGCATCGCTGTGACCGCCACCGGCAACCTGAGCCTGGGCGCCGGCACTGCCATCACCACGGCAACCCAGACAGAGACGACCGGCGATGCGGGAAGCGTAGTCGTGAATGTCGCCAAAGATTTGTCAGTGCTGCAGGGCGGGCAGATTTCCTCGGCCACCAGTACGCCCCAGGGCGCGGCCGGTTCAGTGCTGATCAATACCGAAACACTGCGGGTGGATGGCGCGCAAGGGCCCAGGGCGAGCAGCATCAGCGCCTCTGCGGCGGCGGGCTCTTCCGGGCAAACCGGCAACATCGAGGTGACGGCGTCAAGCAGCATCCTGCTGTCGAATGGCGGCAAGCTGGCGGTGCAGAACGACGCTTTTGTCGCAAAGCCAGGCGGCTTGCCCCTGTCCAGCTTGCAGGTCAGCGCACCGAACATCACGCTCAAGAATGCGCAGATCACTGCGGCCTCGACGGGAAACATGCCGGCCAGTCGCATCAAGGTGACATTTGGCGACAAGCTGGCACTCGATCCCAGCAGCATCACCACCAGTTCCAATCTGGGCAATGGCGGCGCCATCGATATCCTCGGCGGCAAAATGCTGGTGCTGGAAAACTCGCAAATCACCACTTCGGTGGCCGGCGCGGCGGGCAACGGCGGCAATATCAATATCAGCTCCGCCACACTGCTGATGCTGACGGGATTTATCCAGGCCAACACGGCGGCTAGAAACGCCAGTGGCGGCGACGTCGGCATTGCGGCGCAAAACCTGGTCACCAGCGGCAACGTGCTGATGCTGGGTGGTCAAACCTCATACAATTTTCAACCCTACACCTTCGGTTTCAATGTGATTCAGGCCGCTGCCCCCACGGGACTGAGCGGCGCGATCCAGCTCACCAGTCCGGCGCTCGACGTTTCCGCCAGCCTGATCGGTCTGAATGCGAAATTCATGGATACCGGCGGCATGGCGCGCAATCCCTGCCAAGCCACCGGTGGAAGTTCCCTGGTTCAAGCAGGACGCGGCGGCATGCCCGCCTCGGCGCGCGAACTGCTCGGTCCACAGGGGCCGCCAGCCGCCACGCCGGATAAACTCAGCGCCGTCTGGCCGAGTCCGCTGCTGCAAGCCAATGCCGGGTGGGAGTGCCAGAAAGGATGAACCTGCGTACGTCGCTTCAGCATGCCGCCAGCGCTTGGCTGTTCGGGCTTGCCTTGACCCTGTCGCCCTTCCCGGGATTTGCCGCCGATGCCGACCACCTGAACGTCCAGGAGCCGCAACGGCCAAGCTATCTGCCGACAAAGCCACCGGAGACTTTCCAACTGCCCCCCGTGACCCCGGACCAGCCCGCCAAACCAGCGGCGCAAGGCGAGACCGTGGTGATCCGGCAGATCGCATTTCGCGGCAACAACATCCTCCAATCCGACCAACTCATGTCCATCGCCGCGGGTTATCTTGGCCGCCCCTTGAGCATCGCCGACCTGGAAGAGTTGCGCCAGAAGATCACCAAGCATTATGTCGATCTCGGCTATATCAATTCAGGCGCCGTGTTCGGCAAGGATGCCATCGAGGGCGATTCGCTGAACCTGGACATCATTGAAGGCCGCGTCCAGAGCATGCGCCTGGGCGGTTTGCAGCGCCTCAACGAAGCTTATGTCGTCAATCGCCTGGTCAAGGATAGCGATCCCGCACTGAACATCGATGTCTTGCGCGAACGTTTCCAACTATTGCTGGACAATCCCCTGTTCGAGCGCATCAATGCCCGGCTGATGCCCGGCGCACGCCTAGGCGAGGCGCTGCTGGATATCGACGTGGTGCGTGCGCGTCCTTACCAGCTCAGCGTCTTCGCCAACAACTACCGGCCGCCGTCGATCGGTGCCAACGCCTACGGCGTGAGCGGCTGGGTGCGCAACCTGACGGGATATGGCGATCTGCTGGAGGCGAGCTATCAGGACGCCTCCCGTGGCGAGGGCGGCGGACGCGGCAGTTTAGGCTGGCACATGCCCATCAACCAGTCGGGAACGCAGTTATCCTTGCAGCTGGATCACGGCCGCTCATCGATCATCGAGCAACCGATGCAGGTACTGGACATCAAGAGCACGCTCGACAGCAAGGATCTGGGCATCAGTCAGATATTCATTGAAAACCTGCGGCACAAGCTGACTCTCGGACTCAACGCAGTCGAGCGGGAGAATCGGACCAGTTTGCTGGGTGCGCCGTTCTCTTTCACGCCCGGAGAACCCGATGGCTTGACCAAAGTGCGGGCGCTGCGCTTCTGGCAGGAGTACAACTACCGCGCAGAGAAACAGGTTCTGGCGCTACGCTCGACCTTCAGTTTCGCCCGTAACAATACCCAGAAAATTAACAGCCTGCCTGGCAACGCGCCGCAATCCAGCGACAAATACGATTTCTGGCTGGGTCAAGTGCAGTATGGACGACAACTGCTCGAAAACGGCGCACAGGTCGTACTGCGTGCCAGCGTACAGCACACCCAAGACACGCTGGTACCCCTCGATCGCATGTCCATCGGTGGCGTATTCACGGTGCGCGGATATCGCGAGAACCAGATGATCCGGGATACCGGCAGGATCCTCAGTGCCGAGCTCGACTACCCCCTGGTGCGTAATCCCGGATCCGGGCTGAATCTATCGCTGATTCCTTTCTACGATTTCGGGCAAGGCAAGAATATCGGGGAAGCCGCCGAAACCATAACTTCGCTGGGTTTGGCCAGCCGGCTGCGTTGGCAAGGCATCAGTCTGGATCTGGTTTTTGCCAAGCGGCTGGCGCATCCTTCCGCAATCACCAATAGTGGCGGTACCCTGCAGGACCATGGCGTCCACCTTCAATTGGGTTACGATTTCTTCTGACAAGAGCGGATAATCAGCGCTGTATTTCGGAGAGCAAGACATGGCAAGCGATAATTGGCCCGACAGCCGGGACCGTCTGTTGGAGGATATAGCCAAGTTTTCCCAGCTGGAAACGCCGGCGGCGGCCGGGGCTGCTCAGCCGGCACAGAAACCGCCGGCCGCGCCGGCGCAGCCCGAGAAAGCAGCCGTTGCCACGCCGCCGCCAGCCGTGGCTCCGCCTCCCCCCCTGAATCTGGCGCCTTCGACAGCCATGAAACCTGAAACACCGCCAGTGGTCACCAGCAGTCTGCTGGAAAAACTCAAGCAGCAAGCCTTGGCGAAGCAACAGAGCGAAAACCAGAAGTCGGCGCAGCAGGATGAAATGCTTCAGCGCATCCACAAGGCGCTGGGCATGACCTACCAGTACTTGAACGATCTGGTGCAACAACTCAACGTCCTCAAGCCGCCTTACGCCAAGGTCTATTCTTTCTTCGGCGCGGTCGATTTCGACGACTTGGCATGGCAGGAAGGGCGCGCCGATTTTCGCATGCAGGAAACTTCCTCGGAGAACCGGCTGTACGATCAGGTCACGCTGCGCTACCGACTGGCCAACCCGAAACAATTCAAGCTGGTAAAGGAAAATCCGGCGTTGGAAAAACTGCGCAAGGCGCTGTTCGATAACAACATCACTTTCAGCGTCGATGAAGTCCGCAACGATCGGGGCTTTATCGAGAAAGCCACATTCGCCTTCCCCTGCGAGATCAAGGCCGGCCTGCTGCTTTCCGGCAACTACGAGACCGGCAAACTGCTGCTGCGCACCCGCCACATCGAACGCTTCGGCATCATGGAATACGAACTGCAGCCCGAGTCCATCAATCAGGAATCGCTGGACCAGATCGCGCAACTGATCATGGGCGAGAACAATCGCGTCAATCAGTTGTTCCAGCGCACCGTTTAAGCCGTTTGTCGTTTGTCGTTTGTTTTTCGCCCCGAAGAATCGGGGCGCCGCGCGATCAGTACCCTAAAAACAACTGCGGGCACTAGTACCCTAGAAACAACTGCGGGGACTAGTCTTCCTCTTCCTCGATCTTGTGCTGCGCGACCAGCTTCTGCTGGATAACCGGCGGCGTCGGGGCGTAATGGCTGAACTCGATGGTATAGCTGCCCTGGCCGGCCGTCAGCGATTTCAGGCGCGATTGATAGTCGGTGACTTCGGCCAGCGGCACCTCGCCGGAGATCGCCGCATAACCTTGTCCACGCCCCTCGGTACCCTTGATGTGGCCGCGTCTGCTGGACAGGTCGCCGGTCAGATCGCCGATGGACGCTTCGGGAGCGGTCACTTCCAGATTGACGATCGGCTCGAGGATGATCGCCGCGGCATCCCGGACAGCCGCCATGGTGGCCTTCTTGCCGGCCGTGACGAAAGCGATTTCCTTGGAGTCGACCGGATGGTGCTTGCCGTCATAAACCACCACGCGCAAATCCACCACCTGCTGCCCGGCAATGACGCCGGCCTCCAGCGCCATGCGCACGCCTTTTTCGACGGCGGGGATAAACACACCCGGAATGGTGCCGCCCTTGACCTCGTCGACGAATTCGAAGCCGCTGCCGCGCGGCAAGGGCTCGACGCGCAAAGCCACCTCGCCGAACTGGCCGGCACCGCCGCTCTGCTTCTTGTGGCGGTAGGTGGCTTCGGTCTTCTTGGTGATGGTTTCGCGGTAAGGAATGCGCGGCGGCGCGGTGCCTACCTCAAGCTTGAACTGGCTGACCATTTTCTCGAGCTTGCTGCGCAGATGCATCTCGCCCAAACCGCGGATCACCGTCTCGTTGCTGGTCGGATGGCGCTCGACGACGAAACACGGGTCTTCGAGTTCAAGCTTGTGCAGGACATCGAAGAGGCGCTGCTCATCGCCCTTCTTTTTGGTTTCGACCGCCAGTCCCTGCATCGGCTGGGGAAATTCCAGCGGCTTGAGATGGATGTGGTCTTCGTCATGCGAATCATGCAGCACGGCATCGAACTCGATCTCCTCGACCTTGGCGATGGCGCCGAGATCGCCAGGCAGCAATTCATCCACTTCGATGCTGTCCTTGCCCTGCAACTTGTAGAGATGGCTGACCCTGAACGGGCGACGGCCCGAGCCGACGAACAGCTGCGCATCCTTGCGGATGGTACCCTGATGCACACGGAATATGCCGATCTTGCCCAGGTAGGGGTCGACCACGACTTTGAATACGTGCGCCAGCACATGCTTGCTGGCATCGGGGTCGGCGTGGAACTCCTCGACGGCACCGCCCGGCTCGCCCTTGAAGAAGGGCGGCGGATTGCCTTCCCTGGGGTTGGGTGCGAGTTTCTCCAGCACCTGCAGCAACTCGGCAATGCCCGCACCGGTCTTGGCCGAAACAAACATGATCGGAATCAGATGGCCGGCGCGCAGCGCCTGCTCGAACGGCGCATGCAGTTCGTCCGGCGAGGGATCCAGGCCGTCCTCGAGATAACGCGCCAGCAAGTTCTCGTCTTCCTCGACAATCTGGTCGATGAGCGCGCGGTGGGCGGCGGCCACCGATTCGAAGTCCGCATCGCCAGCCGTATGCTCCAACACTTCGACCACTTCGCGGCGATCGTGAGCCGGCAGGTCGAGCAACATGCATTCGTTGCCGAAGCGCTCGCGGATATCCGCAACCAGCGCCGGCAGGTCGACGTTATCGGCATCGATCTTGTTGATCACGATCATCCGGCATAGATTGCGCGCCGCCGCCCACTTCATCATCCGCACCGTGGAAAGCTCGATGCCGGTCTGGGCGTTGATGACGATCAGCGCAGTATCCACCGCCGCCAGCGCGGCGATCGCCTGTCCGGCAAAGTCCGGATAACCGGGCGTGTCCACCAGATGGACTTGCACGCTCTGCCAATTGAAATGCACCAAGGAAGAATTGAGGGAGTAACCGGCGGATTTTTCCTGGGGATCGAAGTCGCCAACGGTATTGCCCTTTTCCACGCTGCCTTGCGCCTTAATGGCGCCGGAACGAAACAGCAGGGTCTCGGCCAAGGTGGTCTTGCCTGCACCGCCGTGGCCCACCAGGACGACGGCGCGGATGGATTTTGTGGTTGGCATGAGTTAGTCGCTAAGAATTGGATCTATCGGAATATCGTGAGTATGGCTGGTTCTGCTATCGAAATTTCAGGTCTTGAAGCGGCCGACGGTGCCTTGCAGATTGGTCGCGAGAGCGTCAAGGCTCTGGGCGGCCGCGGCCGTCTGATCGACGGCGTCGCTGTTTTCTCGCGCCATCGAGGCGATTTGCTCTATGCTTTCGGCCACATTGGCGGCCGCGATGCGTTGCTCGCCGGTAGCTTCGGCGATGGAGTCGAGCCCCTTGCCGACCTCGGCGACCGAACCGCTGGCAGCGGACAGGATGGTTTCGACATGGGAAACGGATTCGCGGCTGGTGGCAATATGCACCATGCCATCATCGATAGAACGTTTCACGGCTTCGGATTGCTGTCCGAGAGTTCGGGTAATGGCATCGATCTCGCTGGCCGACGAGGAGGATTTTTCGGCCAGTTTGCGTACCTCGTCGGCGACCACGGCGAAACCGCGGCCCTGCTCTCCGGCGCGCGCCGCCTCGATGGCGGCATTGAGCGCGAGCAGGTTGGTCTGGTCGGCGATGTCCTTGACCTGGCGAGTCATGTTGGTGATCGCCTCGGTGCTGAGGACGAACTGCCCGACCGAGTCGGCAATTTGCTTGACCGTGGACTCGACCATGCCGACGCCATCGGAGAGACGGGATAGACTGGCGTTGCCTTCCTCGGAACGACGCAGACTTTCGTGGGATCGCTCGCGCACAGTGTCCGCGCTCTGGGCAACCGAAGCGATGCTGGCAGCCATCTGCTCCACCGCGCTGGCCGCTGCTGCGGAAGTGTCGTTTTGATTCCTGGACGCCAACGAAACCTTCTCGGCGCTGGTCACCAACTGGTGCGCAGCGGTGGAAACCTGGCCGGCGGACTCGCCGACATGGCGTACCAGGGATGAGAACTTGTCCATCATTTCGTTGAAAACTGCTGAAGCCTGGCCAACCTCGTCCCTACCACCGACCTCGAGGCGACGAGTCAGGTCGCCTTCGCCCGAAGCGATGTCGCGCAAGCCCGCAGTCATATGCTCAATCGGAATGGTGACGACCTTGCGGATGAAGAACCAAATGAAAAGCAGCAGAGGGGGACCAACCAGCATCGCCGCCAGCAAGGAGCTGATGCGCTGGCTGGACAAGGTGGACTCAACCTTGTCGAGTGAGATTTTCATGCTGATGACACCGATGGTGCTGTTCTCGGGTGCGTCGTGGCAGCGTGTGCAATCCTTGCCGAGATAGTTCTTCAGGTTAAGTGTGGGGCGTACTGCCAGAAGATAGGAACCTTTTTCATCCGAACGAACTTCGACGATTTCCTTGCCGGTTTGCAACACCTTGAGTTCGGTGGCGTCAGGCTTCAGCGACTTTTCCATGAATGTCGCATCGGCGGATACGCCATCCAACGCGTGTTCGCCGGGAACCACCCGCAGATCGCGGATGACCGAGAGTTGCTTGACCTGGTCGAGGAACACCCTGTTTTCGACATCGGAATCCATGATGGCGGTGATTCCGGCCATGATCGTGTCGTGCATGCTCAGGGAGAAGTCGCGCGCCTGATCGATGGCAGTCTGGCGGTTGACCGAGCTCTCCCAAACCATCCAACCGCCTCCGGCAAGAAGCAACATGATCGAGATGGAAGCTGTCAGGCGAATCCAGATCTTGGTGTCAGCGAATCGGAACATGCGGGGCTCCTAGCGATTGGACTTCAAGTGCGGGCATTCTACCTAAAAATCTCATAACATGAAGCCGGATAAAAGTATAGAAGCACCTGCTTCTTTCGCTTATTCCCCCCGCTCGGATCGTCGGAGACTCATGGGAACATGCCCGTTCGGCCGTGAATTTCGGCGTAGACTAGCTAGGCGATACTGACGCTTTGTCTCGACCCAGCCCTCAATTGTTCACGGAAACGATCATGGAAAAATTTGCTGAGGACATCTACACGGAACCCAAAAATATCGACGTCAATACCTTGGAGAACCTTGGTCCGCTCCGGGCGATGGCCGGAATCTGGCAGGGAACCCGCGGATTGGATCGCAAGCCCAAAGCGGAAGGTCCAAAAGAACAGATATTCGTCGAACGCATCGAACTGCAACCGATCGACCCGCAGACCAACGGTCCCCAACTGTTCTACGGTCTGCGCTATCACACCCACATTGTCAAACCGGACCAGCGCAAGACCTACCATGACCAGATTGGCTATTGGCTATGGGAACCTGCCACCGGCACAGTCATCCAGACGCTGACGATTCCGCGCGCCCAGGTTGTGATGGCGGTAGGCCAGGCAACGGCGGAATCGCAGGAATTCGAGCTGGTCGCAACCAAGGGATCGGAATCCTACGGAATCTGTTCAACCCCGTTTCTCGAATATGCGTTCAGGACCGTCGAATATCGGATCAAGGTGACCATCCACCCGAATGGAACCTGGTCTTACGACGAGGATACCGTGTTGATGATCCGCGGCCAGAGCGAACCGTTCCATCATACCGACCGCAACACCTTGACCAAGACCGGCGAACCCACGCCGAATCCGCTGGCCCAAGGATAGCCCCGTCTGCGGGGTGTGGAATCGGGTCAGACTTACTGCGGCGCGACTTTTCTCCACCCCACCGCACATTGCGTGACATAGGGGTAATACCCTGCCGGCTGCGCGCAGTAGTACTGCCACGCGGGAATAGCATAGGTTGCGACCGATGGCTGAGGAGGAACATAAACCACCGGCGGGCTCGGATAAGCCACAACGGCTGGTGGATAGATCACAGGCTTGGGTTCGGTTGCAGCCAGAAAAATAGCCGAACCGACAAGCAGTCCGAGAACCACGCCCCAATAATCATGATGATGGCCGCGCTCGTCATTCGCAATATTTGCAACATTTGCAACATGCCGGCCTTCTCCTCGATCATATCCGCGACCATGTCCGCGATCATGGCCAACATCGAAGTGACCATAGCGGTGCTCGGCCCAGACCGGATTTCCCGCCAAGACCCCGCTAGCGAAAGTGATCGCCAGCAGGGTCGCTCTCAGGGATTTCATTTGGCGCGATCGACTACTTGGTGGCAGGGGCTGCGGTCTTGGCGTGCTTAGCGTGCTTAGCTTGCTTGACGTGATGCTTGTGCGCATGGCCCTTTGCCGGCGCAGTCGCCGTCGGGTTGGCTTCCGGTGTCTTGACATCGGTCTTGGGTGCGTCGGCGGCAAAAGCAAGCGAGGATGCAAACAGGCCGGCCAGCAGGGTAGTAGTAAGTTTGGACATGTTGATCTCCATCTGTGGTTGGACCAACGAGTGCGTTGGCCTATGCCGAATAACGCAAGAGGAGAACGGCTGATGACTTGCAAGGTGTAAGAGTTTGTTACCGGCAACGGACCCGACGATGAACTCCGCCCATCCGCAGCTCAGGTCTCGTCGCCCTGGCCCGAGCCGCAGGAAGAACGCCGCAAGCGGTCCGCGACCGCCAGCCATTCATCTGTCATTGGCGGGGATTCGACCAGGATCAGGTCGGCCGCAAGCGCATCCAACGTCCGCAACCAGGCATAGAGATCATGGGCGTAAATGCCGGCCGCGCTGGCCGCGACATGCCAGATCAGGCCCGGAGCGGCGACCGGGGCGGGCATACGCGCCAGCACCGCCACCCGCTGCCCGGCTGTCAGGGCGGCGCCGACGTTGCCTGCCAGTTGATCGCCCATTGCCAAGCGCAACGGGGTTCGCGGAGCGTAGTGAGCCTGGTCCGAACCGGCAACGCGTGGAACGGCAAGTTCCTCTGCGAACATTCCGCGAGCCAAAAATCCGTCGCCGAGCACGCGGTCGATATCGGCGGCGGTGATCGCACCGGGACGCAGGATGCGCGGCATGTTGCCGGACAGATCAAGGATGGTCGATTCGATGCCGACCGCGCAGGGACCGCCATCCAGCACCAGCGGCACTTGATCGCCGAGATCGGCGCGAACGTGCGCGGCGCTGGTCGGGCTGATGCGTCCATAGCGATTCGCGGAAGGGGCGGCCAATCCGGCAGGCGCTCCCCTGGCTTGGCCGAATGCGCACAACAGCGCCAAGGCCAGCGGGTGGTTCGGTACGCGCAGGCCGACGGTATCCTGTCCACCGGTCACGGCATCCAGGACATGCGGCTGGCGCTTCAGGATCAGGGTCAGCGGGCCGGGCCAGAAGGCCGCGGCAAGCCGCCGCGCGGCTTGCGGAACATCGCGCGCCCAGCCATCGAGTGCGCCGGAATCGGCCAGATGGACAATCAGCGGGTGGTCGGCGGGGCGGCCCTTGGCGGCGAATATTTTGGCCACCGCGGCGGAATTCGAGGCGTCCGCGGCGAGACCGTATACCGTCTCGGTTGGAAAGGCGACCAGCTCGCCGGCGCACAACAGTTCAACTGCCCGGGGGATTTCCAGGGGTATTTCCCGGTTGTTCTCAAATGGCATATCCGCCATCAAGGCAGATCGGGCAGCGTCTTGGCGAGGACTTTCTCGGTCTGCCGCCGACGAAAATCCGCCAGCTTCTGCGCCAGAACCGGATCATTCAGGGCCAGCAGAGAGACGGCGAACAACGCCGCATTGGTGGCGCCGGCTTCGCCGATGGCGAAAGTGGCGACGGGTATGCCGCCGGGCATCTGCACCATGGCGAGCAGGGAATCGAGTCCCTGCAGGTGTTTCGACGGCATCGGCACGCCGAGTACCGGCAAATTGGTTTTGGCGGCCAGTACGCCGGCCAGGTGAGCCGCCCCGCCGGCGGCGCCGATCAACACCTTGAGACCGCGTCCGGCGGCGGCGGCGGCGTAATCGAGCGCCGCATCCGGGGTGCGATGCGCCGACAGCACGCTGGCTTCGTACGCCACACCGAAATCCTTCAGCGTTTGCGCGGCCGCCCGCAGCACCGGCCAGTCGGAATCCGAGCCCATGACGATGCCGACGAGGGGATCGTTCGCTTTGGATTTTTTCGTGTTCATGATGTGATTTTCCTAATCGCCGAGGTGAGGAATCGAATCAGGCCGCCGCATGCGTCGAGGAACCGGACTGGGCCGCGGCGCTGCGGCCGGCGGCAAATGCCTTGCGGTTCATTTCCACCAGCTTTTCGCCTTTGGCCGCGAAACGCCCGACGATGCAAGACAGCAGCACCTCGGCGGAGAACGGCAGATGGTCGGCGATGGCGCCGAGCATCACGGTATTGCCCAGGCGCAAGTCGCCCAGCCCTGCGGCGATGGAAGCGGCATCGAACGACACCGTGTCGATGCCGGCCTTGCGCATGCTGCCGAGGGGATCTTCGGGATAAGCGAACAAGCCCAGCTCGACCACCGGCGGCACCAGGCGCGCTTCGTTGACCAGCGCCAGCCCGCCGGAGCACAAGTAGCCCATCCAGCGCAGCGCTTCGGCGGCCTCGAAGCCGAGCAGCAGATGCGCCGTACCCGGCGCGATTTGCGGCGACAGCACGCGCGGGCCGAAGCGCAGGTGCGAAGTGACCACGCCGCCGCGCTGCGACATGCCGGCGACTTCGGTTTTCTTGACATCGTGGCCTTCGGCGATGGCCGCCTCGGCGAGGATCTCGGTGGCGGTCATCACGCCCTGCCCGCCGATGCCGCAAACCAGGATATTGGTGGTGGCTGAAGTCATGGTTGATCCGTTGATACAGGCTGAATGGCAATGACATTAGGCTGCGCGTAAGGCAGGATCGCCTCCGGCGCACAGGGCTGCACGCACAGGCCGCAGCCGGTGCAGGCGGCGCTGTCGATGCGAGTGAACGCCAGCTCGACTTCCTTGCCTGAAGCTTTCACCACCTTGTCGCGACGCGTGACATGGATCGCCGGACAGCCGACCTCGACGCAGTTGCCGCAGCCGGTGCATTTCGCCTCGTCGACAAAATAAGGCTGGAGCGGTTTGAAGTCCTTGATCAGCACACAGGGCCGGTTGGTGATGATGACGGAGACGTCGTCAATTTTGGTCTCTTCGCGCAGCAGCTTGAACAGCGTCGGCAGTTCGTAGGGATCGACCATGTGGATGCGCTCGGGCTTGACGCCGAGCGCCTCGACCAGCTTCGGGAAGGAGATGCGCGGTGCCGCCTGGTTGTGGATGTCGCGCCCGTTGGCGGGCGAGTTCTGTCCGCCGGTCATGCCCACTGCGCCGTTGTCGAGCAGCAGCACCGTGATGTTGCCGCGGTTGTAAGTCATGTCGAGCAACCCTTGCATGCCCATGTGCATGAAGGTCGAATCGCCGATCACGGCGACGATGCGCTTGTTCCTGTCGCTCTCGGAGCGGCCCTTGTCGAGGCCGAGCGCGACCCCCATCGAGGCGCCCATGCAGATGGTCGAATCCAGGGAGTTCCAGGGATGGCCGGCGCCCAGCGTATAGCAGCCGATATCCCCGGAGATGGTGAGGTTGCGCAACTGCGAAAGCACGTAATACGCGCCCATGTGCGGACAGGAAGCGCACAGCGTCGGCGGGCGCGGGAACACCGGCGCCTGTGCGGATTGCGCCGCCGGCGGCGCGGACTCCTTGGCCAGCAAACGATCCACCGCCGGCTTGAGCACTTCCGGCGCCAGTTCACCGATACGCGGCAAGGCGTCCTTGCCGTGGGCGACAATACCGACGGCATTGAGCTCGATTTCCAGCAGCGGCTCTGTCTCTTCGACCACCACCAGGTGGTCCACCATCCCGGCCAGTTGCCTGGCCTTTTCCAGCGGCCAGGGATAGGACATGCCGAGCTTCAGCACCGGCGCATCGGGAAAAGTTTCGCGCACGTGCATGTAGGCGGGACCGCTGGTGACGAAGCCAACGCGGGTGTCTGCGCCGGGTTCCAGCATGTTGAGCGGACTCCGGTCGGATAGCCGCTTGAGTTCCTGCTCGCGCTGATACATCAGCGGCAGACGGCGCTTGGCATGGCCGGGCACCATCACCCAGCGTTCGGCGTCCTTGGTAAAGCCGAGGTTGCGGTGCGCGGTCCGCTCCCCAACGCGGACGATGCCCTTGACATGACAAATGCGCGCAGTCATGCGCAGGATCACCGGCACCAGGTATTCCTCGGACAAGTCAAAGGCATGGCTCACCATGGCGTAAGCTTCCTGGGAATCGGCCGGTTCGAGAATCGGCACATGCGCGAAACGTCCCCAGGTGCGCGAGTCTTGCTCGTTCTGCGACGAGGACATGCCGACGTCGTCGGCGATGGCGATCACCAGGCCGCCATTGACGCCGGTCAGCGTGAGCGTCATCAGCGCATCGGCGGCAACATTCATGCCGACGTGCTTCATCGCGCAGAAGGCCCGCGACCCGGCCATGGAGGCGCCGATACAGACTTCCAACGAGACTTTCTCGTTCACCGACCATTCGGTGTAGATGTCGTCCCTAGGATAAATCGACAGCGCTTCGAGCATTTCGGTCGCCGGCGTGCCGGGATAGCCGGCGGCCACCTTCACGCCGGATTCCCATACCGCGCGCGCCACCGCCTCGTTGCCGGAAAGAAGTAGCCGGCTCTGCGCCGGGGCTGGCATCGCTGCTGCCATGGAAACCTCGAATCTGAATGGTGAAGAAAACCACAACCTGCGCAGGGCCGCAGCCTCTTGATGCAGGAGTTGCGATTATCCCGGCAAGCGGGCTCAGCGTCCAGAGTCAGATGGCTGAAATTTCCTTGGCCGGAGATAGTGGACGATTTCTCTTTTCGCCGCAGACAGTTTGTATTAGGCTTGAACTAAGAGCCTATTTCAGTAGGAGTAGACACGATGTCCGCCACCCCCGACACATCCGCAATGCCTGACGACGACGCACAGGAAACCAATGAGTGGCTCGATGCCTTGGCTGCGGTGATCGCCCAGGAAGGTCCGCAGCGTGCCCACTTCCTGATCGAGCAGCTGATCGCCGTGGCCCGTCGCACCGGCATCAATCTGCCTTACAACGCCAACACCGAATACATCAATACCATCCCCAGCGAACAGCAGGTCACCGCGCCGGGCGACTACGCCATCGAGAACAGGATTCGCGCCTATGTGCGCTGGAACGCCATGGCCATGGTGTTGCGCGCCAACCAGGACGACTCGCATCTGGGCGGCCACATCGCCAGTTTCGCTTCGGCGGCGACGCTGTTCGATGTCGGCTTCAATCATTTCTGGCATGCGCCGTCCGAACAGCACGGCGGCGACCTGGTGTTCATCCAGGGGCACTCGGCGCCCGGCGTGTATGCGCGCGCCTTCATGCTCGACCGCCTCAGCGAGGAGCAGCTCAACAACTTCCGCCGCGACGTGGATGGCCAGGGGCTGACCTCCTATCCGCACCCGTGGCTGATGCCCGACTTCTGGCAGTTCCCGACCGTATCGATGGGCCTGGGGCCACTACAGTCCATTTATCAGGCGCGTTTTATGAAGTACCTGCACGATCGCGCTCTCGCCAATACCGAAGGCCGCAAGGTGTGGGCCTTCATGGGTGACGGCGAGATGGACGAACTGGAGTCGATGGGCGCGATCGGCATGGCCGGACGCGAGAAGCTCGACAACCTGATCTTCGTGGTGAATTGCAACTTGCAGCGCCTCGACGGCCCGGTGCGCGGCAACGGCAAGATCATCCAGGAACTCGAAGCGGATTTTCGCGGCTCAGGCTGGAACGTCATCAAGCTGATCTGGGGCGGCTACTGGGATTCATTACTGGCCCAGGACAAGACCGGCCTGCTGCGCCGGCGCATGATGGAATGCGTGGACGGCGACTACCAGACCTTCAAGGCCAAGGATGGCGCCTACGTGCGCAAGCATTTCTTCGGCAAGTATGCGGAGCTGGCCAAGCTGGTCGAGCGCTGGTCGGACGAGGATATCTGGGCGCTCAACCGCGGCGGACATGACCCGCACAAAGTTTATGCCGCCTATCATGCCGCCGTGCATCATCCGGGGCAACCCACCGTCATTCTCGCCAAGACCATCAAGGGCTACGGCATGGGCGAATCCGGCGAGGCGCAGAACATCACCCACCAGCAGAAGAAGATGGGCACCACGTCGCTGAAGGCCTTTCGCGACCGTTTCAAGCTGCCGATCAAGGACGAGGAGCTGGAGAAGCTGCCCTTCCTCAGGTTTCCCGAGGGTTCCGCCGAGTTGGAGTACATGCGGCTTCACCGCCTGGCGCTCGGCGGCCATCTGCCCAGCCGGCGCCTGCGCGTCGATCCCTTGCCGACGCCGCCGGCGTCTGTCTTCGAGTCGCTGCTCAAGGCCTCCGGCGAGGGGCGCGAATTTTCGACGACGATGGCCTTCGTGCGCATCCTCAACATCCTGCTCAAGGACAAGGGACTGGGCAAACGCATCGTTCCCATCGTGCCTGACGAGTCGCGCACTTTCGGCATGGAAGGGATGTTCCGCCAGCTCGGCATCTGGAACCAGCTCGGCCAGCTGTACACGCCGCAGGATGCCGACCAATTGATGTTCTACAAGGAATCCAAGACTGGCCAGGTCCTGCAGGAGGGCATCAACGAGGCCGGCGCCATGGCCGACTGGATCGCCGCAGCGACAGCCTACTCGACTCACGGCGTGCAGATGGTTCCCTTCTTCATCTTCTATTCGATGTTCGGCATGCAACGCACCATGGATCTGGTCTGGGCCGCCGGCGACCAGCGCGCACGCGGCTTCCTGGTGGGCGGCACGGCCGGCCGCACCACGCTCAACGGCGAGGGCTTGCAGCACGAGGACGGCCATTCGCAGGTGTTTTCCGCCACCGTGCCCAACTGCATCTCCTATGATCCCACCTTCGGCTACGAAATCGCCGTGATTGTCCAGGACGGCCTGCGCCGCATGGTGGCCGAGCAGCAGGACGTGTTCTATTACCTGACTGTCATGAACGAGAACTACGCCCATCCGCAGATGCCGGCTGGCGTGGAACAGGATATTCTCAAGGGCATGTACCTGTTCAGCAAGGGTGCGGCGTCGAATGCCGCGCGGGTGCAACTGCTCGGCTCCGGCGCCATTTTCCGCGAAGCCATCGCCGCTGCCGAGTTGCTATGCAAGGACTGGGGCGTCGAAGCCGATCTGTGGTCCTGCCCGAGTTTCACCGAACTGGCCCGCGACGGCCAGGAATGCGCGCGCTGGAATCTGCTGCACCCGAACGAGAAGCCCCGTATCCCGCACGTCACGGCCTGCCTCAACGACACGCGCGGCCCGATCATTGCCAGCAGCGACTACATCCGCCTATTCGCGGAGCAAATCCGCGCGCATGTGCCACGCCGCTACTGCGTACTCGGCACCGATGGCTTCGGCCGCTCGGACACGCGCGAGAAGCTGCGTCATTTCTTCGAGATCGATCGCTACTGGATCGCCCTTGCTGCGCTGCGCGCGTTGGTCGATGAAGGGCAGATGGATGCCGCCAGGCTGAATGAGGCCATCGTCAAATATGGACTCGACCCGGACAAACCGAATCCGATGAAGGTATAGCCATGACGACGCTGATCGAAGTCAAAGTCCCCGACATCGGCGACTTCAAGGAAGTGCCGGTGATCGAGGTGTACGTCAAGCCGGGCGATGCGATCCAGGCCGAAGACCCGCTGCTGACACTGGAATCCGACAAGGCGACAATGGATGTGCCGTCTCCCGCCGCCGGCATAGTCAAGGAAGTGAAGGTCAATGTCGGCGACAAGGTTGCCGAAGGAACGCTGGTGATCCTGCTGGAAACGGCTGCTGCGGAAGTGGCAGCAACCACCGCACCGGCGATACCGACCGCACCAGCAGCGCCGGCCGCTCAAGTGGCGGCGACTGTGGCTACGGCGCAGCCCGGCGCTACGGCGCAGCGCGCCGTGCTTCCCGAAGCTGAAGCATCGACCGATGTGTGCGTGCTGCTGCCCGCGCACAACGAACCCGTCAGCGCGCCGGGCAAGGTGTATATGCCCACGCCTGCCGAGATTCTCGGCACGCCCAGGCCCCATGCGAGCCCATCGGTGCGGCGCTTCGCCCGCGAACTCGGCGTGGCGGTGGGCCAGGTCGAGGGCAGCGGGCCGAAGGGGCGCATCACCCAGCAGGATGTGCAGGCTTACGTCAAAGCCATGCTGGGCAAGGCCGCAGTTGCGCCGCGAGCCGCAGCCGGCGGCGGGCAAATAGGTGAACTGAGCCTGCTGCCCTGGCCGAAGCTGGACTTCGCCAAATTCGGCCCGGTAGAAAACCGGCCGCTGTCGCGCATCCAGAAAATTTCAGGCGCCAACCTGTCGCGCAACTGGGTGATGATCCCGCATGTCACGCAGTTCGATGAAGCCGACATCACCGAGCTCGAAGCATTCCGCGTCGCGCTCAACCAGGAGCGGCAGCAGGACGGCACCAAGATCACCATGCTGGCTTTCCTGATCAAAGCTTCGGTTGCGGCCCTGAAAAAATTTCCCGAGTTCAACGCCTCGCTCGATGGCGAGGGAAGCGAAATGAGCCTCGTCCTGAAACACTATTTCCACATCGGCTTCGCCGCCGATACGCCCAATGGCTTGGTCGTGCCGGTGATCCGCGATGCCGATGGGAAAGGCTTGCTGGAGATCGCCCGCGAGATGGCGGAGAAGTCGAAAAAGGCCCGCGAAGGCAAACTCGGCCCGGCAGAAATGCAGGGAGGGTGTTTTTCCATCTCCAGTCTCGGCGGCATCGGCGGCACGGCTTTCACGCCGATCATCAATGCGCCGGAAGTGGCCATCCTCGGGGTGTCGAAGAGTCAAACCAAGCCGCATTGGGACGGCCAGCAGTTCGTGCCGCGCCTTCTGTTGCCGCTGTCCCTCTCCTATGACCATCGCGTCATCGATGGTGCCACGGCAGCGCGCTTCACCACTTACCTCCGCCAGTTGCTGGCGGACATGCGCAGGTCTATGCTATGAGCATTAACAACGAAGACAAAGAAGAGGGCGCCGCGGAGATCGAATGCGAGATGCTGGTCATCGGCGCCGGTCCCGGCGGCTATTCGGCCGTCTTTCGCAGCGCGGATCTCGGCATGAAAACCGTGCTGGTCGAACGTTACGCAGCACTCGGCGGCGTCTGTCTGAATGTCGGCTGCATCCCCTCCAAGGCGCTGCTGCATGTGGCCGCCGTGATGGAAGAAGCCGCGCATTTCGGCGAGATCGGCGTCAATTTCGCCGCGCCGCAAATCGACCTCGACAAACTGAGGGCGCACAAGGCCAAGGTGGTCGGCAAGCTCACCGGCGGTCTTGCCGTCATGGCCAAGGCGCGCAAGGTGCAGGTGCTTCAAGGCATCGGCCGCTTCCTCGACGCCAATCGTCTGACGGTAGAAACCGGCACGGGCAGGAAACTCGTCAAGTTCCAGAAAGCCATCATCGCCGCCGGTTCGCAATCGGTCAAATTGCCTTTCGTGCCAGAAGACCCGCGTATCGTCGACTCCACCGGCGCGCTGGAATTGCGCGGCATTCCGCAGCACCTGCTGGTAATCGGCGGCGGCATCATCGGCCTGGAAATGGCGACGGTGTATTCGGCGCTGGGCAGCAGGATCAGCGTGGTGGAAATGCTGGACGGCCTGATGCCCGGCGCGGACCGCGATCTGGTCAAAGTGTTCGAGAAAAGGAACCGCCAGCGCTTTGACAAGGTAATGCTGAAAACGCGCGTCGCCGCAGTCACGGCGCAAACGGAAGGCTTGAAGGTCAGCTTCGAGGGCGAACAGGCGCCGGCCGAGGCACAGCTTTACGACATGATCCTGGTCGCTGTCGGTCGCACGCCCAACGGCAACATGATCGATGCCGACAAGGCCGGCGTTGCCGTCGACCAGCGCGGCTTCATCGCCGTCGACCGGCAGATGCGTACCAATGTCCCGCATATCTTCGCCATCGGCGACATCGTCGGTCAGCCGATGCTGGCGCACAAGGCGGTGCATCAGGCGCACGTCGCGGCAGAAGCCGCAGCCGGGCAGAAGGCATCCTTCGACGCCAGCGCGATCCCCTCGGTCGCCTACACCGACCCGGAGATCGCCTGGGCGGGGCTGAGCGAAGAACAGTGCCGGGCGCAAGGCATCGCCTATGAGAAGGGACTGTTTCCCTGGGCGGCCTCGGGCCGGGCAATCGCCAATGGCGCGGACTACGGCTTCACCAAACTGCTGTTCGACGCGGAGACGCATCGCATCATCGGCGGCGCCATCGTCGGCCCCAACGCCGGCGACCTGATCGGCGAAGTGGCACTGGCGATCGAAATGGGTTGCGATGCCATCGACATCGGCAAGACGATCCACCCGCATCCGACGCTGGGCGAATCGATCGGCATGGCGGCCGAAGCCTGCGAGGGAATCTGTACCGATCTGCCGCCGTTGCGCAGGAAGTAGATTTCCTCAAGTGCCACAGGAATCGGCATTGCCCATCAATTGGATTAGACCGATGTCATTCAATACACGCCCATGGAGTTGAGGTAGGCGCCGTACTTGTGATCTTCGTCTAGGATATGCCGGATGAGCCATGCTTCAAAAAAGTGCAGGAAGCCGGCTTTGTCGGGCACCCCGCCAGAAAGTACCTGGTCCCTGTATTCGCGCACTTGACGCGCCAGTTCGCCGTGCTTGCGGCGATGCTCTGCGTACCCCGAATAACCGTAGGACACCATCAGCTTTTCTTCGATCGCGAAATGATACTGCGTATAGTCCACCAAGGCGTCGAAAACGCTTGTCAGCGCCCGCTGGTCGGCTCCCGGCAGGTTTTCGACGATCGCATTGCCTATCTCCATCAACTTCTTATGATGCCTGTCCATGCGCGCCACATGAATGGATATTGCGTCGCTCCAAAGCAATCTGCCTGTCATGTTCTCGTCGTGAAGAATGCGAACCGAGCGTTGCTGGTGGTTTTCGAGAAGTTTCCAGCGCAGGATGGGCACGTCTTCGATCAGTTCTCCCGGTATCTGGGTGACTACCGTATCTTCCAGCGCATGCATGCGAAACAGGTAAGGCACATTGAAAATGGTGCCTTCCTCACCGAAAACGTCGCGCTCTTTCAGTACATCCAAAACCCGCTCGCCGATGCGTCGTTCAACGGAACCGGAGCGAATGATGTTCAGCACTTGCAGATTTTGCGCGTCGATCTCTTCTCCCGCCAGAAAGCGTCGTTCCGAAGCGCCGTCGACAATGCGCCCAAGCACGGCGATCGGCAGGCCGTCGCCAAACAGATTGCTCGTATCCAGAAATTGGGAAAGTTTGGCCGCATGCCGCCGATGTTCCTGCAACTGGTTGCGCCGTATCACTTCCACGAATAGCGTTGGCGGCAAATGCAGCACCCACAGGAACGAGGAAGCCCGGTAGGTATGGGTGGCGGGGCGATTGTCCAGAATGGCCTGGTCGCCGATCAGCGCGCCAGCGGGCAGATTGCCGAACAAGTTGTCCCGGGTACGTATCTTCTCCACATGCCCGCTGAGGAGCAACAGCACTTCTCGGGGAATCTCCCCCTCCTTGAGGATGATGGCCCCCGGATTGATTTCAGTGATGGGGTGGTTCACCAGCATCCGGAGCTGGTGAAGCGGTACGCCGGGCAGATGTGCCTCAAGGTAGCTGAAGGCATGTCGGCGCAATCCCTCGGACTGCCCTTCCACGAGGATGTCGGCGGTGCCAAAAGCCGCACTTGAGCCAATTTCCTTCTCGATCGCGGTGAGATCGCCGGCCCGGTGTGCGAGCAGGATACGCTTGGAAACATCTGTTCGAAAATCCTTGGCGGCGCCGTGGATCATCCCGCCACCCACGTCAATCTTCTTCACATCGACCGGCACCATATAGGCTGAACGAATTCGCTCGAAGGCGTTGCGGTCAAGGCCGGGCTTGTCCGCCTGATCGGTGACCATGTCCTGGAGCACGTCCAGCGAGACGATGTCGGCGAAGTGCGCATAGCTGCAATAACCTTCACCGCACAGGGTGCGGAAAACAAAAATATTCGTCTCGACGGGATGCGGCGAAAAGATCGGCATGACTTCCAGACCCTCGATGTCGGCCCAGGTATCCAAAGCGATGTCGCGGACCACGAAGAAGTCGGCGAAACGCTCCTCTTCGATTCCCAGCAAGGCCGTCAATTTTTTTGCCACCGAGGCCCTCACCATCGGCGAGGCAAAGTAATTGATGCGCCGGCCGGCGCGCATCAGCACCGACAGGCCGGCAAAGTGGTCGTCGTGCGCGTGCGTCTGGAAAATTCCATCCACCTGCTCGACGCCAATGCCCAAGGCTGCCAGGATGTGCGACAACTGCGGTCCGGCATCGATCAGATAGATGCGTCCCTGATAGGTGATGATGCTGGACATGCAAGGGCGATTGGCGTCCCATCCGTCACCTTCGCCGGAGTGTATGACGGAAAAATACTCTTGCTCGAACCGGCGATAACCCAGGGGGTAGGGACATTCATAGGTCTCTGCGGGCTTGAGATTGAGATCGACGGTCACCGCCTCGCCACACCGGGTGAACTCGAAAACATTCGGCTGCAATCTGCGCAGGCTCACTCCATCCGCTATCTCGACTGGGGCGTCGCCGACAATTCGGGTTTCCAGAAAATCCCCGGTTGGCTGGATTCGCCCAAAAGCAAAAGCCAGCTTGAGCCGCATCATCTCGGCAGCCTGGTCGGGAGATATTCCCGTCTCCATAATCTCTTCGCGGGAAACCAGGCCATAGTTGCCCCGGTAGATATAGCGCATCTGAGAGTCAACCTGATCGGCCGAACCGAGCAGCAGAGGTTTCCGGCCGGTGTTGTTGGGATGGCCGGGCAGGATCAGTCCCTGCTTGTAGAGCATCTGCAATACGGGAAACTCGGCGAGATTGGCGAAATCGCCGTTCTGCACGGAAATGTCCGAGAGCAGGATGGTATTGGGGCCGGTCTCGCAGGCGATGCCCCTGACTTCATGATTAAGGATCAGGCCGCGCTTGATCAGGTGTTTAACCGCATCCGCCGGGCATCCACAAAGTATGCGCAAGTCCGCCTCGGGAACCTCGACCCACTGAATTCCCCTTGCAACATCAATCTTTTGGATTCCCATGTCGGCGATCTCGATTCAGCACTTTAGAATCAACAGCTCCGCGGATGCATATTCCCGGCGATCGATTTGACTGCGTCACCTCAGCGTATCGCCAGCGCCTGCCGGTAGACTGTTTCCATGTGCGATTGGGTGGAGAGGGAAATATGCAGGTCGCGCAGCAGCCCATTGTCGAGGCCATACACCCAGCCATGCAAGCTGAGCGCCTGGCCACGCCGCCAAGCGTCGCCGACCAACGTGGTACGCGCCAGATTACGGACCTGCTCGATGACATTGAGTTCGCACAGTGCGCGCCAGCGCGCCTCACTGTCCGGCAAGGCATCCAGGGTGGCCTGATGGCGATCTCGGACATCTTGGATATGACGCAGCCAGTTGTCGATCAGCCCGAGCGTATTCCCTTCCATCGCCGCAAGCACCCCGCCACAACCATAGTGGCCGACGACCATGATGTGCTTTACGCCGAGCACATCTATCGCGTACTGAACCACCGATAGGCAGTTAAGATCAGTATGCACAACCACATTGGCGACGTTGCGATGGACGAAGACTTCGCCGGGCTTGAGGCCTGTAATCTGGTTGGCCGGCACACGGCTGTCGGAACAGCCTATCCAGAGATACTTCGGATTCTGAAGGGCAGCCAGCTTGGCGAAGAAATCCGGATCAGAGCGCCGGGTATTCTCTGCCCATTTGGCATTTCTCTCGAATAGCGGCGACAAATCGTCCATGGCATGTCCAACTGGCGGGGGTGGCGAATACGATCAACAACCGGTACTTGTCACAGTCGAGCGTGATTGTAGTTGAATCGGTCGAATACCGCATGATAATCCTATCGGCTGCGGCTCAAACTCTGGTACTCTTTCAGGTGATTCTGCGTCTCTTGAGCGAGACACCGGAATCGCAATGACCGCCATATAGACCGCACTTTGGCGAGTTCGCCGGCATGGCCGGAAGGTTGTCCTGCTTATTTATCTGGGATATACGCAGCAAATTGCGCGCGACGAAGCGCACGGCAGTATTCGTTTTGTGAAATTGCACCGACCAGGAGCTTGAGATGCCCGCCAAGGACACCACGGAAGACCAACGCCAAATCCCCGACCTGAAGGAAATCGCCAAGACCTACGCCGAAGTGGCGCAGCGCGCTTCCAAGATGATCGTCGAGCACATGCAGCGCCAGCTGAAGCAGGGCGCCACCACCCCCGCCGACGAGTTGGGCATTGCCCAGGCGTTCATGGACATGATGGCCAAGCTGCTCGCCAACCCATTCCAGTTGGCGCAGGCACAAATGAACCTGGTATGGGATTATTTTTCCCTCTGGCAGCACTCGATGATGCGTTTTAGCGGCATTCAGGCCCCGCCGATAGCCAGTCCTGACAAGGGCGACAACCGCTTCAAGGATGCCAAGTGGGAAGAGCATTTCCTGTTCGACTTCATGAAACAGTCCTATCTCATCACCGCGCGCCACATCCACGACACGGTCAGCAAGGTCGAAGGCTTGCCGGACAATTCAAAAAAGAAAGTGAACTTCTTCACCCGCCAGTTCATCGACGCCTTGTCGCCTTCCAATTTCGCCATCACCAATCCTGAAGTACTGCGCGAGACGCTCAGCAGCCATGGGCAGAACCTGCTCAACGGTTTCAACAACCTGCTGCGCGACATCGAGGATGGCGACGGACAGTTGCGTATCAAAATGACCGATCCGGACGCTTTCGAGGTCGGTCGCAACGTCGGGACTACGCCGGGCAAAGTGGTATTCCAGAATGAACTGATCCAGCTGCTGCAGTTCGACCCGACCACCAAGGAAGTGTTCAGGCGCCCGCTGCTGATCATCCCGCCATGGATCAACAAGTACTACATTCTCGACTTGCGCCAGTCGAATTCCTTCATCAAATGGGCAACCGAACAAGGCCACACCGTGTTCGTCATTTCCTGGGTGAATCCGGATGCCACGCTGGCGCAGAAGGGCTTCGACGACTATATGACGGAAGGATCCCTGGCGGCGCTTGACGCCGTCTGCAAACAAACCGGCGAACAGGAAGTCAATCTGGTGGGCTACTGCCTCGGCGGCACGCTGCTCGGTGCGACGATGGGCTATCTGGCGAGCAAGAAGGACAAACGCATAGCCTCGGCCACCTTCTTCGTGGCGCTGCTCGATTTCTCCATACCTGGCGAGCTGGGGGTTTTCATCGATGAACAGCAGGTTGCCAACCTGGAAAAGAAAATGGAGGAACGCGGCTTCCTGGAAGGCTCGGAAATGGGCGGCACCTTCAACATGCTGCGCTCCAACGACCTGATCTGGACCTTCGTGGTAAACAATTACCTGATGGGCAAGCAACCCTTTCCGTTCGACCTGCTCTACTGGAATTCCGATTCCACTCGCATGCCCTACAAGATGCACAGCTTCTACCTGCGCAACATGTACATGAAGAATCTGCTCAAGGAACCCGGCGGCATCGAGCTCAACGGCGTGCCGATCGACATCGGCAAGGTCAAGGTACCCAGCTATTTCATCTCGGCCATAGAAGACCACATCGCCCCCTGGAGGAGCACCTATCTCGGCGCGACCCGGCTGGGAGGCCCGGTACGCTACGTACTCGGCGGTTCCGGCCACATCGCCGGGGTCGTCAATCCACCGTCGGCCAACAAGTACGGCTATTGGACCAACGATGCCAAACCCCTGCCGGCTACCGCCGACGTCTGGTTCGAAGGCGCCACGCAACACCAAGGGTCCTGGTGGAACGATTGGCATCAATGGGTCACTTCACTGGACGGCAGCAAAGTAACGGCACGCGATCCGGCCAAGGGGAAGCTGAAGGTTCTGGAAGATGCGCCGGGGTCCTTCGTCAAATTTCGCCTAGACAAGAAAAAGAAGGCTTGACGCGCACCGCCACGACTGTCTCCGCAACAGTGCGCATCGTTCTCGATACCAACGTGCTGCTGTCGCTATGGGTGTTTGCCGACAGCCGTTTTGCGCTCATTCGCGCAGCCATCGAAAGCGGATCCTGGACAGCCTTGACCGATGCTGCTTGCCTGGCTGAATTCGAGCGTGTACTTGGCTACCCCGAGTTCAATCTGGAAGTTGCGGCGCAGCGCGGTATCCTCGCCGAATATGCTGGCCTCGCACACCCGCTTACCCCAGCTGCGCACATGACGTTGCCGCAGTGCTCTGATCAAGACGACCAGAAGTTTCTTGCGCTGGCTGCCGCCGGTAACGCGCAATTTCTTATTACCAGCGACAAGGCCTTGTTGAAGTTGGCCCGGCACAAGGTGCTCAAGGAAAAATTGCGCATCAGTATTCTGACTCCGCTGCGCTTTCTGGATTTCCTATAAATCGTAGTTCAACCAAATATAACGAGACTCCGACGGCCACTGGCTTTGGGCGAAAGAATGCAGGCTAAGGCGTTGTTTTGCGCTGCTGCTCTTCCTTCTTGGCTTTCTTTGCGGCCTTTTTCTCCTTCAAGGTTTTAGTCGGCGCTTTTTTTACTGCTTTCTTGGCATCTTGACTGTGGCCCATGTTAATTGCTCCTTTCATTGGTCGTATTCTTGATGAATTCTGAAGCAACGACAATCTACAGTTCTTCGGTATCTCCTGCCAGATGGTTGGTGACAGGCAGGCTCAGATTGCCAAGAAATATTATACGTATTGTGATGCGAACGCGCTCACCTTGTAGCTTGGTAGGCTAGTCGCCGGTCTTGCCCAATTTTTGGTTTTCCAAATTTGGACTTGCATAAAAGGCAAAGCCCTCCGGAGAGGGCTTTGGTTGAGGGGGAGTCTGGCGCTGACCTACTTTCTCACACGGGGTGTGCAATATCATTGGCGCGGAGGTGTTTCACGGTCCTGTTCGAGATG